>Ga0316608_1000143_pt1 | contig 37953 bp, 60 predicted proteins | sample MIS2016152B_MG_FD_207673 | JGI IMG/M metagenome (GOLD analysis project Ga0316608, IMG submission 207673) | Microbial mat bacterial communities from Middle Island sinkhole, Lake Huron, Michigan, United States - MIS.2016.152B | ecosystem: Environmental > Aquatic > Freshwater > Lake > Sediment... | reverse complement strand
GCAATCTTCTCTGATTTTGTATTCTTTAATATCATATTATAGTTCCAAAACTTATAATTCTTCTTTTTACAGAACTCAATCATTTTATAGGCTACGCTCTCTAATTTTGTTAGTGATACTATAATATTATGGGTCCAGTGCTCATATGAGTTTTTTTCCGCTAGTTTGAATATTTCATCAGCGACATATTCCAATGTAGTAGTCTTTACTATATCATCATACTTCCAATTATCAAAATTCTTTTCTTTAGCTAGTTTGAATATTTCTTTGGCAACACTCTCAAATTTTGCACTTCCCAGAGCCCAACTATAATCTAATCCTGTAAAATTGTTTTTTTTAAAAAAAGCAAGAACTCTCAGAGCGAGTTCATCGGAGTCTACTCGTTGCAATAGACGATTATAAGAATGGAATCCATGAAAGTTATTTTTTTCCATTATATTAAACATCTTTTCGATGGTATATGGTAATACGCCAGAGGACTCACTAAAAATACTGTCATAGTTCCACTTAGTAAAATCATTATTCTTTGCTAATTCAAGTATTTTATCAACAACAAACTTATATTTTGCTTGCTCTAGTATCCTATTATACTCCCAATCTTTAAAGTTATTTTTTTCTCCAAACTCAAGGACTCTCTTGCATGAATTTTCATTTTTCATGTTTTTAAGTAGGGAAGAATAGTTCAACAAAGAAGAGATGCCTTCTTCTTTTGAGATAACCTCTATTATTTCTTTAGTAGTTCGGCCCATATTTTTTCTCCCCAATTAATCTTATTTTTTGCTTTACGGATGGAAGTGGAGAATAAAACTCAATATGTCTTAAATTGAAGTCATTGAAACCATTATCCTCTGCGAATTTGAACATTTTATTAGCAACCGACTGTAATGTTGTATTCTGTAATATTCTATTGTAACTCCAATTATTAAAACCGCTTAACTCTGCTAGTTCAAACATTCTATCAGCGACATATTGCAGTTTAGTGTCTTGTAATATATTATTGTAATCCCATTTATTATACTTATTTTCCCATGCTATTTTAAATAACTTATCTGCGATGCCTTTAAACCTTATATTCTTTATTAAAAGACCATAACTCCAACCGTTAAACTTATTTTTCTTTGCGACTTCTAATATTTTATTTGCAAGATTTTCCGTATGTGCAAATTGCAATAGGTAGTCATAATTGAAATCATTAAACCCATTTTCTTCTGCCAACTCAATCATCTTATACGCTACGGATTCAAACTTATTGTTGGCTACTATCTTATCATAATCCCACTGTGTAAAACCAGCTTCTTTACCTAATTCTATTATTTTATTGCACACATACTCGGAATTAGCAAAATATAATATTTCATTATAAGCCCACTCCTTACCTTTCTGAACTCCAATACTAAATATTTTATCAGCAACATATTTTAAGTTTGTTGTGTTTAATATGTGAGTTAGTCGAAGATCTGCATAGTTATTCTTCTCTGTTAATTTAAAAATTTTAGCTGCTACTTTTTCAAGTTTGGTTGACGCTAATATTGTTCCATAGTGTAGGAAATTATTAATGTATTCACTGTTAGATTGTAACTCAAATGTTCTATCCGCAATAGACTGAAACTTAGTATTTCCTAATATGATGTTAGAGCTCCAATTCATATACCCATTAGAAAGAGCTTTGTCAAATAGTTTATGAGCAATGGACTCTACCTCTATAGTACCTATCAAATCATTATACTGCCAATTATAAAATTCATTCTTGTCTGCTATCTCTATTATTTTATCGCATGTTTTTTCTGACTTAGCTTTAAATAATAGTCCATTATACTTCCAATTTGTGAAACCATTATTGTCACCCTCTACTAATATTTTTAAAAGTATATCCTGATTTTTAATTTTATCAGGAAACTCCTCATAATCTAATAAAGAATAAATTCCCTCTTCTTTTGATATATTTTCTATAATTTCTTTAGTTGTTGTCATTTTTAGAATCTCTCATTTGTTCTAATGTTCTAGCTAATTCAGGGAACTTCCAGCTAATATCTAGCATCGCACGATTGAAGTCAAAGTGTAAAAACTTATTTTGCTTTGCGAGATCAACTAGTTTAGTAGCAACAAACTTAAGTGGGGTATACCCAAGTATATTGGTATAAGCCCAAGTATTAAATCCATTCTTTTCTGCTATTGTAAATATGGCATCAGCAATTGATTCGAACTTTGTACCTGTTAGTATATTGTTATAGTCCCATTTTTTAAATCCGCCCTGTATTGCATGGTCTAACATTTGAGTAGCAATAGATTCTAACTCTGTATAGCCTAGTATATAATTGTAATCCCACGCACTAAATCCCTTAGATATTGCGAAATCTATCATTTTATTGGCAATAGATTCTAATTTTGTTTCTGCTACTATGGCATTGAAGTGATCACCTCTAATGGCGCTATTTTTTTTTGCAAACTCAAATAGTTGAGAAGCAACGGACTCATTTTTTATACTCATTAATATACTTCCATACTCCCAATCTTTGAACCCATTTTGTTTTGCTAATTCTAAAACTTTATTAGAAGTAGAAGCCAATACAGGATGTCGTATTATGTCATTATATCTCCATTGGGTAAACTCATTTATTTTTGCTACTTCAATAATTTTATCAGCGATAAACTCAGTTTTCGCACCATTTAATATTATACTGTACTTAAAATTTTTAAATCCATTTTTTTCTGCAATTTCAAACATTTTAGCAGCGATGAACTCATCTTTTGTAGTAGTCAATACATGATCGTACTCCCAGTTTTTAAATTCATTTTTTTCTGCTAATTCAAACATTCTATTAGCAACAAAACGATAGTTTGTTTGGTATACTATTTTACTATACTCCCAATCTTTGAATCCATTTTTTGTTGCAAACTCAATGACTCTCTTAGTAGCTGCCGGAGACCAAACCAACCTCGATATCAGATCATTGAATTCTAATAAAGAGGCTATTCCCTCTTCTTTTGATAAAGTTTCGATTATTTCTTTATTTGTTGTCATTGATTAAACTCATAATCTTTTTCATTTTTTCTTTTACTGAGTCATATTTACTGTGTAGATTGATGTCAGAGTAGTACCAATTAGTAAATCCATTTTTTTCTGCCAACTCTATCATTTTGTTAGCCACGAATTCATTAAAACAAAATGGTACTATATTATTATATTTCCAATCTTTAAAATTATTTTTTTCAGCTATTTCGAATACTTTTTTAGCAACAGAGGTAGATGTTTCATACATCAGTATGTCGTTATATTTCCAATTTTTAAATTTATTACTAACCCCTATTTCTAATATTTTCATGCGAACATACTCTAAATTGGCCTCTGCTAATACATCGTTATATAACCATGAGTTATAACCATTTATATTTGCTAATTTAAAGAATTGTTTCGCTATATTTTCATTCTCTTCATTCTTTAGTATATCTTCGTAATTCCAATACACAAAATTATCCCTATCCGCTAATTCAATCATTTTTTGTTTGACTGACTCTATTGGTGTATTGATCACTATGTCGCTATACACCCAACGTGTGTACCCAAAGTATTCGGATAATTCAAGTATCTTATTTGCAGTACTCTCTAATTTGACATACTGTAACTCGTTGAAATCCCAAGAAGTAAACATTTCTTTTTTTGATATTTCGATTATTTTATTTGCGGTAGATTCTAAGGGAGTGTTAAATAATATCTTATTATAGTCTCCACTATGAAACGTAGAAGAATCTACTATCTTAAATATTTTAGAAGCAATCTTTTCTGATTGGGTATATGCCAATATATTCGTATAGTCTAATAGGTCTAGTATACCCTCTTCTTTTGATAAAGTTTCTATTATTTCTTTATTTGTAGTCATTATTACTTTCCAACATCTCTTTTTACTTTCTTTTTTTCCAAGCGGTGGTTAGTGCTACGAATAAGTGTCTGACCATTTTTCTGTTCCAACTCTATTATTTTTTTGTCTAACATTTCTTCTATTATTTTATTTAATTTAGGAAACACTAATTCTTTTCCAGAATATGTATAGTCAAAACTTCTAGACTTTATATAGTCATAACCATAAAACTTAAAAAAATTATTTTGTTTCGCTGCTTCAAACAGTTTAATAGCCATAGGTTCATGCGGTGTATGTTTAAATATATATCCGTAATCCCATTCTGTGAACCCGTTTTCTTGTGCTATTTCAATTAATTTCTCACCAACCGATGACCATTTTACATACGGTAGATGTAAATTATAATCCAAATCGTTAAACCCATTCTTTTGTGCAATTTCAAGTATTTTAAGAGAAACAGACTCAAATCTTGAGTAGCGTAATTGAGAGTCATACGCTAAGTCTTTAAATCCAGTTTCTTCTACCTTTTTAAGAATTCTATTAGCAACAGATTCGAGCTTTGTTTCTTCTAATATATAATTATAATCATCTAACTCACCATGTTTTGCTAGTTTAAACATTTTATTAGCCAAGGATTCAGATGCAGTAGAGGTTACTATGTATTTATAATCCCATTGTGTAAAATCATTACGCTGTGCTAATTCAAATATTTTATTACCAACAGATTCGAATGGTGTAAGGGCTAATATGCTGTTAAAGTTCAAGTAGTCATTTATATCAACATCTGCCAAGTTGACAATCGCTTCTTCGACCATTTTAAGAGAAACAGCCTCGAAATCCGGGGTCCTTAGTATTATATTATCATAGTCCCAAGCAGTAAAGCCGTGGGATTTTCCAAGTTCTATGGCTTTAAGAGATCCTGCTTCCGATTTTGAAATTTGTGCTATACGATTGAAATCTAATAAAGAAGTAATTCCTTCTATTTGGTATAACTTATTTATTATTTCTTTAGTTGTAGTCATTATTGAAGTTCTTTAGCATACTTTATAGTTCTATTTCTTCATCCTCTCCAACATCTAGTAGAGCTTGTTCTAATAGTTTTGCTTTTCGATATAGAGATAATTTTGGAAGGATAAGATCAAAATGAAGTTTGGCTATTTCTAATAAACGGTTGTCTGGTATAGTAGCACCATTCTCTATTAACTCCATAATTTTATCAGGATCTTGCTCTGCTTTTAATTGCATGTCCATATCTGGCAGCTTCTTCTTGGTGTAATCTTTAAATTCTTCAAACTTTGATTTCAGTAAAGGGTCTTTAATATGCTTAGGTAAAAAATCTTGCTGTCCCTGTAAGTGTCCGAGTTCCACTCGTTCTCCATATATTTTCTCATGGAGAAGCAGATGCTCTATACATGGCCAAAACTTCTCGTCTGGGGTGATATTTTGTTCCCTTGCTTCTCCTAGCCCCCCTTTTGCTTCTACATAATAATTAACCATTTTATTATTAACAACAGATAAAGTTACAAGGGCTTTTTTATTTGCAACTTTCAAATGATACATAACATCTCCATGTGCATTTTGTCCACAGCCAACGGAAATATCAGTACTACAAGCCGCCCCCTCTGTTTTCAACCAATAATAGGATTTACTTTTATATTGTAAGTCCTCTTTATTTGCTCCAAGTCTTAATGCTTCTTTCAAGTCTGCTTCATTTGAATAATCAATGACTTTATTCTCTTGTGTTAAAGCTCTCTTTGTGCCTACTTGATATGTGTCAAGATCTTTTGTAAAACTAATAAGGTCTTTCACAAGCTGTTCTGTGACTTTGTTTTTTGTTTGGAATATTTCTGGATGGTCTTGCCTAAAAGAGATTGCTTTCTCTTCTGTCGCAGAGAAAAGAGGTTTCATTTCTTTTAACCAAGTATTTATAGATGGGAACCCGGATAGATTACCGATAGCATTTTGACCACGATAATATGTATTTAAAAGACCAACATCCATTTTTACCCACTTACTAAATACTTCTTCCTCAGTAGGTGGCTCCCCATACTTAGATACGTTAATTAAGGTTTTCCCCCATTTCTCTTCTAATTTAGAAATAGCTCCCGAGTCTTTTTGAAACCACTTTACAAAGAATACCTTAGATAGGTTTTCGGCTTCTTGCTCGGTCATTCCCTTGTCTATAAACGATTGTGCCAAAGAGGTGTGTTCATCAGACTCTATTAGAAGATGTGGGACAGACCCATGTAACGCGGGTGAGGTAGATGGATTTAAGGATGTATTAAATAACTCTTGTAGAATTTGTGTGGGATAATATAAGACATTTTTCTTCAGGTCATTGTACTGTTGTGCTGATTTTAATTTCTCAAGAAAACTATTATCCCCAATATAGTCTAACTCTTGTAACAAACTCCATACATAAGGTTTTACTTGAGATACATCTAAATCTTCATTTAAAAGGTTTCTAGATTTTGGAACACTATTGTTGGTAATAATAGGAGTTTCTACTCCCGCTAAAACAAATAATCTATCATGGAGACTTCCTTTTCCAATTGTAACATTGCTATTTTCAAGTAACGCCCTTTCTTCTTGTATAACTCCAGCAAGTTCTAATATTCTATTCATTTTCATTTTCTTTTCCTTATTTAATAATATTCTTTATAAACTCTAAAATATCTGTTTTGGTATTTTTTAGAGCTTTACTTTGTATAGCCAGTAAAGCTGCACGTTTGAGTTCCCCAAGTTTTGGTTTATCAATATCTGGATATGCTTCTTCTAAATCTTTTCTACTTATTTTCATGTGGTCGGGTAATACTTTTTCTAAGAAGTAAGTCATAAGTTCTTCTTTTGTCTCTATCTCATCTCCGAAGTATTTATTTTTCAAAAGAGTGAGAACTTCTCCAATTTCAGGGCCCTTAATTCCAAAAGAAGCTAATACATTCCCGTCTATGAGGTTCTTACTAGAAGTCATATCTTGGTATTTTGGAGATTCTTTAAAACTCTTCTCCATGCTTTTTAGAGTAGCGATTGTTTGTTCAACATCAGAGTTAAATTCTGCTGACATAGACGCTCCTCGGTCTGCCCTGCAATGGTCTAATAATTTATCAAATAAAGGATGTTTAAGAAGTTCTCTAATTTGATATATTCCGAAATTTTTATTTTTCTTACCCTCAAGGTAATCCTTGATTTGCATAAAATCACCATGATGTTCAATTAGCCATAAAATATCATTTGCCACGTCAGTTGAAAACTTAAATCTTTTAAGAACACTCTGTGCTAGTTTTACAGATTCTTTTTCGTGCCCGCCGTAAATAAAATAATCGGCTCCTTCTTTTTCCTTCTTAACAACACCTTTCCCTGTATCATGCAGGAGTATAGCCCATCTTAGCACTAGGTCTTTCTTACATACATTCAAGGCATTTACAACGTGCTTTTCTAATACCACGCCCTCTGGGTGATGTACCGGATTATGTTTCAATCCTGATAGATTTGCAACTTCGGGAAATAGTTCTTGAAGTAATCCTGTATCTTGGAGCATAAGTAGAGCATCACCAGGTTTATCGGTCATAAGGATTTTATCCATCTCTTCTCTAACTCGTTCTTTAGAAATCAGATGAATTTTTGGAACAGCTTTTTTAAGAGCCTCATAGGTTTTATCTTCTATTTTAAAACCTGTTTTAAAAGCAAGTCTGACTGCCCTAAGAACTCTTAAAACATCTTCTTCAAATCTAAGATTTGCGTCTCCGACTGCTCTAATATTTTTATTTTTAATGTCCTCTTGCCCACCAAAATGATCTTCAGATTCACCTGTTTCAGGGTCGAAGTAAATAGCATTTATAGTAAAATCTCTACGAGCAGCATCTAGTTTAGGATCTTTCGTGTATTCTACGGAGTCAGGTCTTCTGCCATCCTTGTACTCGCCCTCTTTTCTAAAGGTAGCGATCTCAATTTGGTACCCATTTATAATTGCAATAGTAATAGCAAACTTCTGCCCAACTTCTAGTATAGTAGCATCAGGGAACTCTTTTTTAATAATTTCTGCTATTTCTTCAGGAATAGCTTCAGTTGTAATATCTATATCTTTGGATTTAATTCCGATAAGTCTATCTCTAATAAATCCACCTACGAAAAATGCTTTAAAACCTGATTTCTTAATGGCTTTTGTAAGTTGTGTAGCGGTTTCCTCCATAGACGGAGTTTCTTGAATTTCTTCAATAAGTTTAGATAGTAGCATAATTAAAAATCCTCTTCTGTATTATATTATAATTTATGTTTTAAATCAAGGGACTAACCTAGAAGTCCTGCTAGTTGCTTTATCCTATTTATGCTCTCTACTGTCATATTCGGAAAAGTTAATTGGTCTGGATGATCTATCCTATTTGCTTTTAAATCTGGTAAATTTGAAAGCGCATTCTGAATGTTTAAGAAGAAGAAAGGAACGTTCTCACTACTGTCAGATTCATAAGTATATAACTGTATGGAACAATCATTATCCTCAAACCAAAATCCAATAGTAGAATAAACATCATCAAGAGTTTTAGTAGGGCTGTTCTCTAGTCCATCAAAAATCTCGCTTATTTTGTCTTTTGGAATTGACATTGTTACGCTTTTGCTATCATGATCCACCGCAATCCCCATTCTCTCAAGTTCGCGAGGCATGTTATAAGTATATTCCAAACTATCGTTTGATAATCGAAGTGGGTCTATATATACGAGATCATAATACTCCGTAACTACTATTTTTCTTACAACCTCTAGTCTTTTGATATGATCATTTGTGACCCATTTATTTTGATCCTTTATACTCTCACCTGTTATGTCGTCAGAGCTACTTAGTAGGTCATATAATTCTCTTATACTAAAAGATTTCATCTTCTCTTGTGTTATCATGCTCTCATGCTCGTGATCTTCAGGAATATAGACTGCCCCAATAAGTTTATCTGTGAAAACTTCCCAAAACTCGTCTTGGTCCACACCTTCTCTTTCTAGGTTATGCGGATAATTTTCTCCCTCTCTTATCCAATCCCAGGCGTCTGATATACTGTATCTTCTCTCGTCATTCGCCAAAGTAGGTTTTCCTGTCAGAACATTATACGGGGTATATTCAGAATAGTGGTCTGTATAAAATATTCTATTAATAGCTCTATGTTCCACAGGTATATCTATTCGTAGAAACTCATCATCAGAATCTGTGTCTAATAAATCTGAAAATAATTTGCTTAGAAACTCCTGTTCTTTTTTAGTATTTTCAGCAAAGGCTTCTATGAGCTCCTCATTTTTAAAATCTTCTGGCCTGAAATCTGAGTGTGGGTCGTGCGTCGGAGAATACTTGGCTACTTTTTTTAATACTAGTAAATCCTCTATGTACCCTCGTAGTTCTTCTGGTGGTTTAATATTAGTTCTTCCGCCTAATTCTGCCTTGGCTTGTATGTAGGCGTTGACATCACCATATTTAATAGCAACCGAAACAATTGGCTTTCTACTGCTTTTTTCTTTTAATGTAATTATAGTGTCAGCAGCTGGCTCACTAGTACATCCAATTCCGTCCTTCTTACTACAACGATTCTTTTCATTGTCCATCCAGTAGTAGTCATCATATTCTAAAATAACTGGATGTTCTTCTACTATGTCTAGCCTAACCGCCTTGTTATCACTTCCAAGACTATCATGCCACTGTTTTGCCCTTATTCTTGCTTTTTCTAGCTGCAAGGTTTCAAGTTTACCGCCAGCATCTCTTTCTAAAGTACTCTTAAAAGATAACTCCCCATCTTGAGATGGTGACATGATCCAATCTCTGATATTCGTTAGTTCTTGTTCATATTTACTAGTCCATTGTGAATTAAATAAGTTTACAAATTTCCCCCGAAGGTTATTGTAAACCTCTGTTTTTTCAGGAGTATCAATTTGCACAGGTTCTGGCTCATAAAGCACTGATTTTAGGTCTGGTCTATTAAGATCAGTGTTGGATAATAATCTTTCTTTTAGATCTTTTGCTAATTTTAGAGCAATCCATTTAATGTATTGTTTTGGGAAATTAATTGAGTTTAGCTTGGTAAATATGATATTAGAGGGCTCTTTTGAGGCTTCTAAGAGTAATTCTTGATATTCTACGCCTGCAAGTTCGAATAGTCGATTATATAGCATAATATAGGCCTTTGGTGTGATTATAGTATGCTATTATCTTTATTTAATTGTAAATTTTTGCTTAAATAAGGTGGCGTGCATTTTTAATATTTATTTTTACTAACCTTATATCCCCAACTAGAATCTAAAAAGGTTTCAACTTTGGACTCTGCTAACTCATCTACAGCTTTTATCACTCCTGGCCATATATCACTATAGTCGTGGCCACACATTATTCCGCCTTGTTTTATTTTTACTCTCCAAAGTGGCATAACTTCCATCATATGCTTATAATGATGTATGGAATCAATATATACGAAGTCTAAGGAGTCGTCTGGTATTGCCCGAATGAAGTTCTGTGATAAGTCTTTTACACTTTTTATATTAGGATAGCTTTTTATTCTTTCTAAGAACTTTGAATAAACTTGTTGATTTTGATGAGGATCTACTGAGGTTATTTGGTTGTTGAATAGAGCGAAAACTTCGGTGGATACGCCCAAGTAACTCCCCTCCTCTACTCCTTTCTTATTCTTTATATCGAAAAAGTTTATAAAATCTATGAGACCTTCTACATAGTATATAGGGTCAATATCTTTACACCCCATTCTATTTTCTTTCTTTAGTTCGTTTAATCTTATTTCGCGACTCACTGCTATATCCTCTAAAACTTTTCTTTTTTTATTTTCTCATTTCTTCTATTTGTCTGTCTATTTTTAAACATATTTATTTGCTTACAAAGAGTTATGTCGCTCCCGGGATAAAAAGTCCCATCTGTTTTCTTAGAACATCTACCGTTCCAATTCTTAACATCTTCTCCTAAGTGAAGAACATTACCTTTTATTTTTACCTTATTCTCAGGCGGGAAAAGTTTCAAAAACTCTCCGTCAGACCCACCATCATGAATCCAATCTGTCTCATACCAATTCTTTCTATTTGTTAGAAACTTAGACCTCCCATTGAATAATTGAAAGTATCCTATTATTTCCTTGTTTGCATCTTCTGGTATGTCTTTCCAATCTAGGTTGGGGTGATACTTATCTATATCTCGTAGCATCTTTCTTTGTATGCCGTACAAATTATTTATATTTAACTCATTCGGTAGACTAAAATTATTTGGGATTATTATATCGGCATCCAATAAAAGAAACCACCCTTGTCTATTGAACACATCAAATGTTTCTTCTAAAACCCGCCCCTTATTAAAGTTAGCCCCATCCTTGTAAAAGGAATCTGTTTTAATTAAGTTTATATTGTATTTATTACAAAGTGAATGAGTGTCAACATCTTTTAAATCTGAAACTACTGTGTAGTTTTCAAAATATTTTTTATTATTTTTTATACTTATCTCAAAGATATCAGAAAAATTAACGCAAACTGTTATGACCTGAATGTCTTTATTCATTTTCAATACCTACCAATATTGTAACTCTTATTATAGTACTCTACCATACATTCCCATCTATTTTTATTATAAGTATTCGACCATCCATTTCCTGCAAAATGGATTATATTATCAATTCCCCAACCGTACTTTCTTATGAAGCAAAGCATATAGTTGTGTTTGCACTCTATTCTATGCGTTCTTATATTGTATTTTTGTAACAGATAATTTATATATGTTTGTTCAAAATAGGTATCTACGAACGTAGCCTCTTGTTTATCATATAAAGAGAAGGGGTTGCATTGTTTAGAGAATAAAAACATACCTGTATTGTAATAAATAAAGTTTCCCTTAGGTCCTTTCTTCCAAGTTATACTACCGTTTTTACTTTGAATGTCTTCGTATAATCTACTCTTACTGTGGAAAAAATCAATAAACTCATCTCCTTCCTCTAACCCATAAAAACAGTCCTCTTTATAAGTTTGAAAAAGGTTTTCGCAATTTGGGTGTATGATAATATCATTATCAATATATAGAACCCTATCGTAATCGTTGACAAAATCATTCATTTGGAACTTCTCATAAGCAATGTGGCTACCTAAGTTCTTGCTTTCGGTTATTGCTTTAAAATCTGCTCCACATTTTTCTGCATACTCTTTTATTGTCTTAAGTCCAAGCTCAAGAGCTCGTCTCTGAATAGGTGGAATATCTTTTGGATAAATACTTAAAGTACAAACTAAGTTCATAACTTAACACTTTTTTCAAAAAAATAGAAGTCGCTAAAAGATCCTACTTTTTCTTTACAATCTATCGGATATCTATTTTTTATTATTTCCTTTATCTTCCAATTCGGGAATAATTTCCTAACCGTATCTGTGAACTGTCTATGCCTGACATGTATAACTTGCCCGCTCTGTTGTTGTTCTGTGTTCGAGGAATATATGCACACAAACTTATTAGAGAAAGTAAATAAATCCTGAATATATTGCAAATAAACATTATCTTCTATTAGATGATATATCACATCAATAGACATAGATAAGTCAGCCATGTAATTTGATTTATCTTCCTGCATCTTTTGCTTATTATAAACTTCAAAAGTTTTACTATTATCCTCTTTATATAGCATACTACATTTATCAGTAGCAGTAGCAGATACATCTATTCCGATATACCTTTTTATATTATAGTATTTTAATTGATTGCCATCTCCACTACCAAATTCAATAACAGAGGATACTTTATTTTTTTCTATAAAGCTATTAATAATTTCTGCTTTAAACTCGGCTAAATGACCATAAGAGCCTACTCCGGAGTGACCACCTACGGAATATCTAGTTTCCCAATATTCATTTGATTTGAAAGATTTGTTTTCTGTTATTACCATAAGTTACCTGGCACCTTATTAAGGTCTTTTTCAATAAGACCTTTAATTTGATCAATGTGTTTTTTATTTCTATTAAATTGAAACTGATTCACTCTTTCCCTCTCTAATTCTTTATTCAGAGAAACAATAAAAGAGTTATTAAACTCTCTAACGCTACTTCTATTAGAGTCGTTATATGTTAGGCACTGAGATACCAATAGACCACCATTTATATGTGAGTTTAGATATTTTCTATATCCTAGTTGTATCATAACTCCCAATTCTTTTTCAAGCAAAGTATAGAGTATTCTGCCTTCAGGCTTCATATCTTTAAATACGCCATTAAACTTAACCGCTATAGTCATGAATCTTCTTTTAAGACCATTATCAATATGATTAAGATTTATACCCTCTGTATAGTCCCTATCTCTAGCGAGTACAAACAACAGTGGGGTCGGGTCGGTAAAGTTTTTACCGCTGTATCCAAAATAGAAAATCTTACCAAGCATATATTATATCATCCTTTATAAGAAAAAGTCAAACTCTTCTAATAAATAAATCCTATATTTTTTACTATCGTGAGAGAATATTACTATCTCTTTATTTTTATTATCTTTACAGTAGTTTTCTTCTAAGATCATAAAATATGGGGAGTTATTACTCTTTATTATTAAGCAGAACTCTTTATTTGTTCTTTTTGCATCATTACTTGCTTGCTCTATAAATCCAATTATAGGGCAGCTTTTCTTCCAATAAATTTCCAATAGAGATAATTCTTTATAATGTTTTGCCTCTATGTTAAAGGTATTAAATATTTTGTACCCCTCAGCTTCTATGTCTTCACTTAAAAAGTCACCGGCGCTACCTTTTAAATTATGGCTTGTGCTGTATGCACCCGACCCAGGGGATCTGTAGACCTGACACTTCATTTTCTCTGTAAGAACCTTAGATAGTTTAAGTTCATTACTCGAACCTTTTTTCTTGCTATTAACTCTTTTTTTCACTTGTTCTTTTGGCTTGTCTTCTACTTTTCTAATCAAGGTATCTATGGAATCACGTAGCTTATGTTCCATCTCAGATAAAGAGTTTATAGTTTTCTTATCATCATGTAGTCTAGCATATAAGTTCTCAAAAGTATCTGTTATATTGATGATAGATGTACCGTTTATCCCAAGCTCAGGTATAGAAAATAAATCCCCAGCCTTGTCTATAGAGAAACCCTTATTAAAATGAAAGATGTATTTATTACCTACTAACACTTCTTTCTTTATAGCTTGCATCATTTGTTAATCCCTCAAACCATAATAAGGATCTTTATTCACTTTAACTTCGTGATGCTTATCTTCCATTTTTTTCTTTAATTTATGAGCAACCCTATCAGTTCTTTTAGAATCTTTTTTAAATCCAACTTTTGCAAAATTTATATTTTGAATAAGTTTCGCCACAGGTCCTTCGCATTCCTCACATTTTATTTTTTTTAAAAACTTCTCTCCGAAACTAGCCATAGGGCAAGATACTTCTTGTTCATGCCCACAATCTTTACAGAATAATGTATATTTCATTTTTTTACCACCTTTTATAATAACGCTATTTTATCGCCTTTTTTTAGATCTCTTACTTTTACTTTTTCAATAACCTCATCTCTACTAACTATCACTTCTTGGTCACACGCTAATAGTATCTCCTTACCTGTTTTCGTAGTAATTGAAATAGACTCACCTAAAACTGTCTCAATGATATATTTTTTAGTAATTTTCAACTTATTATTAGTGTCAAGATATGCTATTTTGGTTTGCCTATGCAAATTTTTCAAAGATACATACCCCTTATTAGTGAGAACCTTGGAGTTTACTTTTTGTTTTGTCATAATTAAATCCTATGCTATAATTACGACTTAATCACCTAGGAACTTTAAAATAGAGTTTCTTTTATCATCAGATAAATAGTCGGATAAGTTTTCAGTAGATTCGGCTTGAAAAGACCTTGATACATACCACTCTCCGGTAAACATATAGTAAACCCTTACTATTGCTAATTTACATAAAGTGTGTATGCTTATATTCTTTTCCGCTTCCCACTTTTTTGCTGTGGTATATAACCCGCCGGCAAGAGTTACGTGTACTTTTGTCACATCAGGGTATTGCTGTTCTATATGTAGGTCGTCTCCTATTATAGGAATAGTCGAAGATGTGTATGTACCGGGGCTCTCATTCTCCTCTTTGAAGAGAAATAGAATTCCAAGACGAACCATATTTTGATAGTTTATACCTGCATTTTTTTTAATTTGATATAAGAACCCCACATATTTAGGGTCCCTTACGTTTATAACTACTTTTGTTTTTTCTTCTTCATTTTCTGCATCTATATCCATGTCAGAATCCTCTACAATTATCTCTTTCATTTTTGCTCCTCTTGAAGAGTTTTAATTCTTAAAACACTCCAAAAATTTCCTTCAATTGACTCTTCTTTCACCTCTACAGGTATCTCGTCTTTCTGTAACTTGTTAAGACTTTTTGATATAGGTACTTTAATAGCATCTGTTAGCTCTTGCAATAACTTATCAGTGGTTACTCTCTTATTTATATATATGGAGTACCCTTCTTTTAATTTAAGGATAAGTTGATTAACAAATTGTTTTAATTGCTCATCAGACCCTACCCTTAACTCATTTCCATTACTAAGCAATCCCAGGATATATATTTGTTTTTGGCCATCTATCCATTTTATAATTACATCTTTAGAAGAGTTTACTAAGCTGCTGACAGATGGATTTTCTAATTTTTTTATCAAAGCTGTTTCTTGATTTCTAACATCAGAGGCTACGTCTTTGTTTAGCTTCTTTCTAATGAAACTATAGAAAGTTTCCGTATCTGACCCTACTCTATTGATTATTTCTGTTGCTGTTTGCATTTTTAAAGTCCTTATTATATATACGACTTATCTTTAATTCAAGCCGTTTTTTTACCTCTATAAGTTGACAAAAGCTTATTTTGATGGTAAAATATAGGAAGAATTAATTGATAAAGTAAAGATAAGTAGAAATAATTAATAAGTTAGAGGTGTCAATTGAGATTCATAGTTAGATGGGACGTTGAAATTGAAGTAGAAGAAGATTTGCTTGTTAATGATAAAATTAAGAAAGAAACTGTAAAAAGTTTAGCATATAAGAGATTAGTTGAAAATAAGGCGCTGCCAATCATAATAGAATCATCAGATAGAAGCTTACTAGAGACTATATGTGGTTGGAGTACAAAATAAGGATTGCAAAATGGATATAAAAGAATATAATGAAAGATCAAAAGAAACGGCTCAGTACCCTATACCCGTACTAGGTGATATGGAGATAGCGTATGTTTATCCCGCTCTTGGGTTATGCTCGGAGGTATTAGAGCTCATACAGGCGATAAAACTAGGAGAAACAGAAGATATAATTGTTAAAGAATGCGGAGATGTTTTGTGGTATTGTAACGCTATTATTAGAGAGTTTAGACTGGATATAGACTTAATAGTAAAACAATTAAACTCTTTTTCTAGTGTAGAATCTTCTTGTGAGTTTTGGTCAGATGACTTACTGAAAGCAATGCAGAAAATAACATCCCATTTGAAAAAGAGCATATTAGGAAATAACGGGGAGTTATTTGATAAGTATCACGATGATATAGAGACTTCGATAAGTGCAATATACAGTATTGTAAGTTTCGTTTGTAAAGAGTTCAACTCTTCAATAGAAGATTGCCATGAGAGAAACCTAAACAAACTCTTATCTAGAAAAGAAAGAAACGTGATAGTTGGCGATGGGGACAATAGATAGTTATGAGAGATGTAGACCTACAGGCTAACTTAAAAAGTGGTAACACCTACGGGGACTACACAAAAGAAACTCTTACACCTAAAGGGACGTGTGTTTTTATAGTTTTAAAATTTAATAAAAATCAAATACATATGCTCCCTAGAACTATAAAAGCCAATCGCGTGAAGTTTATTACTGATGCAGAGGACTTATCTTTTTTAAAAGATATGACTTTTATAACTATGAAAGGTTCCAAAGGGATAGAGCAATTTTCAATATCAAGTAAGGCAAAGGATATAACTCCGGCGCTTGATATTGCAACAGAGGTTATAGCACATGGGGATGTAGAGGTGCTGCCGCCTAATATTCCCGTTTTTTGTAAGAAACTAGATTTACTTGGAAATAAAATAAAAGTATTGACAGAGTTCCCAGAGAATCTCTCATACCTTACTCTTTCTTCAAACAAAAAATTAAAAAAAGTAAATCTATCTATTCCCTTCATAAAAAATATGCCGAGCATCTACCTAGGAAACACCCCACTTGATTTTCTTGAAGACACCTCCGATGAAGAGAAAAAAGAGAGACTAATCAACTTTGTAATGTTACAAAATATTCCAAAAATCAGACAAAAAAAGACTTGACATTTCATTGCTTTCATGCTATAATGTAGCAATGGAGGATAAAATGATTAGAATGAGTGCTTCCCAATTTTTAAAGAAATATGTTATATTTGGGGAAATCCTACCAAATGATGTGGATATAATTGATGGGGACCTGAATATATCTAATATGGGTTTAACAAACCTACATAATATAAAAGAGGTCAATGGATACTTGATCTGTAATACCAATAATATCGAATCATTAGACTATGTCCCAAAAGTTTCCAAAACTATAGATTTAAGCCATAATGAAGAACTCTTTGAAGTTACCACTTGTTGCCTTCCATGCGAGGGGATAGCGTTCGCAGGTACTCCTTTCTATAACAGCGTAATAGTGGCTCTAAAGGATTATAATATGGATAATCCCGAATATGATTATTTTGAAAAACCTGTAAAACTTCAAGGTGAAACTGAGTTCAACAGATTGAAGAGGTTTTTAAAAATGAGGGTAATTAACGAGATTTTGCAAAAAATATAAACTAAAATAAAGATAATAACATCTCGATTACAGGTGTACTATCATGTTTAAAAGAATTTTAGAATTAGCTGGTGTTGAAAGTAATTATTTAGAGGAAAGTGTTCATTCTAAGAAGTTTTCAATAGCCGAGAAAATAAAATCATTATTTGATGCAGCTACGGACCCTCTCTCTTACCCTTCTGGTGTTTATAATGCTATATTGGATAAACGTAAAGAATATACAGCTAGTTTACTTTCCCTTAAAAAATCCATTATACTTATCAAAGCAAAAAAGTTGCTCCCTCTTTTAAAATCTATGGATAAGTTAAAAAAGTTCTCTGTGGTATTTGATTCTATTATCGCAGAAGATGAAGATTATAGAGATGAGAGGTCTGAAAAAGCGTTTAGAATCTTAACTACATTGTTAAATAGTAAAAGTGAAAAAGAGATTGCGAATAATCTATCGCAGTTTCAAGCCAAATATATTTCAACTAGTCCAGACAACCCTATGGGGTACATACAGGACAAAATCCAATTTGTTTTAGAGTATATAGAAAAACAGGTAAACACCGTTACTGCTGGCGAAGAGATGAATAAATTATTTGAGCTACAGGGTTATCTCAATCGAGTTATAGGGAGATCGGAGACGGTAAAAGAAGTAGCAAAAGAACTTATGGAATTACAGCAGTCGGTTAAGAGGAATAGCCATTCGAGTACACAAGAAAATATAGAGATGGCTTTGAAACTTATTGAAAAATATAAGTTAATAACTCCTGTGGGACAAAATACGCTAACAAGTCTATTGACCAACTCACGACAAGATTTAATTAAAACCATAGAAGAGATAAATAGTAAACAAGATAACTTTGGACAATACCAGGAGGAAGATGGCACTGTTTCAACAGGTATGCCACTATTTACCGCTATTGGTCATTGGATGTCAGGCGCACGAGAATCCGTAGAATAATTAAATAGGTATATTTTTTGACAAAAGATAATTTTTAAACTTATCTTTTGTAGAAATGCCCTCAAAAGTATCTACCTCGTTGAAGAGAGGAGTTGCTATTATCATATCAATTATCGAGTCAATATTTAATTTTGTAACTTCCTCATAGGTTAGTAAGCATTCATTTATAGGATTATAACTCATGTTCAAAACAGATAAGTTCTCTCGAACTTTATCTATTACTGTTATACAATTAGATTGTAAATCCAATTGATATAACTCAGTTCCTGTTGTATCAGGAATTTCCCTAACCTTATTAAACATACACTCAATATGTCTCGCTAAATGAATAGCGGGGGACAAGTCTACTATATTGTTATAACTTAGGTCTAACTTCTTTAATATACTCGGGCTGCCGTCTCTGTCGATTATTTTGACATCTTCCAATTCTATTATATTTTTTAACTTATTTCCAGATAAGTCTATTATTTCTGCCTGTATGATACAAGGTAGATTATCTAACCTTGTTAGTTCAAGTGATTTTAGATATAGAGTGGATAGATAGGGTTCATCAGTAGTTAAAACATCGTAATCATTTTTACATATACAGCCGTTGACTATACATTCTTTTATAAAATCCGATTGCTTTACTACTTTCATTTTAACCTCCTATACTTTTTCTAAAAGGAAATCCCCTAGTATCATTTTGGCTACTTCCAAAGGTACTTTTATGCTTTCTTGTATATGTAGAGAGGTATAGCACCCTTTCTTAGTCATAGCATATACCGCTGCGTCATATTGCTCTTGGGAGTATTTTTTACTTGTAGCTTTTTTAACTTCTCTCTTTTTATTAGTACCGAGGGAAATCTTTTCACAATCATTATCTTTTTCGATAAGGTAAGAGATTACATTTTTAACTTCATCTTCTGAGATGAATGGACTTTGCATACGTACAATGGATTGAAAGGATGGAGATGCAAAAAGCATATCACCTTTACCAAGTAAGTTCTCTGCTCCACTAACACCTAATATAACTCTTGAGTCCACAGAACTTGCAACAGAACACGCTATTCGTGTTGGGAAGTTTGCTTTTATAACTCCTGTTACAACATCAGAAGATGGTCTTTGAGTTGCTAATATAATATGAATACCTACGGCGCGAGACATAGATGATAGTCTAGATAAAGATTCTTCAATTTCTTTTTTAGCCTGTAGCATTAGGTCTGCATACTCATCAATAACAATAACAAGGAACGGCATTTTTTTACCTGTTGTATTGTCATTATATGTACTGATGTTTCTAGTTTTTGCTTCTTTTAGAATAACATACCTTCTATCCATTTCTTCGCAAGCAAACTCTAAAACTTTAACAGCCTCATCAACTTTTGTAACAACAGGATGAATTAAGTTTGGTAGGTCGTTATATATTGAAAGCTCTACCATTTTAGGGTCAATCATTAAGAACTGAACCTCTGAGGAGGAGAAGTTGTACAGAAGAGAGTTTATTATGCTATTAACTACAACTGATTTACCAGAGCCTGTTGTACCTGCTATTAACATGTGAGGAGCTTTTGCTAGGTCGAAGATTATATTGTTATTATTTACATCTTTCCCAAGTGCTATTGGAAGAAGATCTTCTGTGTTGCTCAGGTAAGGTGTAAAATCTCCAAGAGTTACTTTACCCCTTGATGCTTTAACTAGCTCAACACAGATATAAGATGTGTTAGGAACATGGGTGTGTATGTATGCATGATTTTTTTGTAAAAATCTTTTAAGATTTGGTTCAACGGATTTTAGTTTTTTAAGATTTATATCAGCGGGGACACTGTAGTTAAATCGAGTAGTAGAACATGTGTTCTCATACCCTTCAAACTTACTTTCTATTTTGTATAATTTGAAGAACTCCAATATCTCATTGGCAATATTCTCTTTGTACAGGATAGCTTGTTCGCTGTCCTTTACATTATTTGATTTTTGTAAAATGTTATTTGGTACATTAGATTGTAACATTGTAAACTCCTGTATCGCATTTTTTGCAAAAGTCTTTAGAATTTTCCCAATTAGTAAAACCCATATTTTTTAAATCCATAATGTCTTGCGAAGACATAAAGATTTGTTTTTTGTATATGTCTTCTAATGTTAGAAACGAGATATTAACTGCTATGTTCATATCAATAAGTTCTTGCACGTCCTGTTTATTAAGAATTCTTTTTGATGGAAGATAATTAGAGGCAGAGGTAATGTAATAAAGCTCCTCGCTTGTATTGTTCCAAAGCATGTATTTCGAGGAGTTGGATTTCCAAAAAGGAGTGGTAGTGCGGTAAACAATGGCTATCGCATCCGAGGTTGCCACGAACAAGTGATATTTAAAAACCGTTACTCTTTGTTTCATATCTTTCCTCCTAAGTAATTGATAATAGTATTATAGCATGATAATGCTTAAAAGTCAAGTAAATAATGCTTGAAAAATAAAAAAAAACATGTTATAATATTGCCAAAACAAAGATAATTGTTAGGAGAAAACAGTAAAAATTATGGAAACTTTAGAGAAATTAAAAATATTTATCAGTTCAAAAGGCAAAAATTCATATGAGGAAGTTGGAGGATACCTTGGATATAAAGGTGAAACAATCTTTCAATGGGTTAGAACAAATCGAATTCCAACAAAAAAAATAGAAAAACAAATCAAAGAAAAACTCGCAAGTTTCTAAAAACAAGTAGACTAATTTTTGTTAGTCTACTTAATCTTAATTACTTTTACTTTATCAGACCCAACATACTTAGGTGCTACTTTTGTAGTTAGTATAAGTATGCTTCCTTTTATTTTTTGTAAGTTAAGATTGTCTGTCTCCCCATCTGTTAAGATTAAGAGGGGCAGATCTTTAATTTTGAAATTAGAAGATACGAAGTCTACTCCTTTTTGAATTACCGTTGAACCAAACCCCTTTATCTTTATTCTCTTTAATTGAGAGGGAGAGGTGACAACTGTGAAATCTTGAACTTTCATATCGACTTGTATTAAGTTAAACTTTGTATTATTTCTACATATTTTTGATAGAATTTTTTCAAAGTACGGAGACATTGAATTAGAAGTATCTAGAACAACATTGAAAAATGGAGAGTATTTAATTTTCCCCTTCAACTCATCAACACCTCTTCTATTTGGTTTCCTATAAGTTCCAACCCCCAGGTTGCCCTTCATTACTGATATAGCATGTAGAACGAGACTTATATAGTTTTCTCTATTATTATCCAATCTACCGAGTGTTCTCTCCATGCTACTTGTTGATAGACCCCTGTTTCTTATTGAATCGAATATTCCTTTCATTACCGCTTTTTTTAGTTCTTGCGAGCCTGTTTCTTGTGGGTTTTCCTCTTCTTCTTTTTCAGCCTTAGACATAGCATCTTTGAGTTTTTCTTTATTCTCGTTTACTTCTGATTGAGAGTCCGAGTTTTCTTTTAAATACATATACAGGTCTTCTAGTATAAGCTCTCCTTTGTATTCTTTTGGAGGGAAGTATGCCCCCTTTGGAATGGTTAGAACACCTTCTTCTTTAAGTTTTGGGTTCTTATCTATAAAGTCTTGTTTTATAACTGTATTAACAATCATATCAGCCGCAAGATTCGCTATATACTTGTCCATGGTATCTGTTACCCTTTGGCAATGATAGTGAAACATATGAAGACATTCATGAATAAGACAAAAGGTAAGTTCACTGTCAAGAAGAGATGATACGAACTTATCATTATAGTAGCATATTGGAATTGCTTTCTCATTGACACCAATAGACATAGTTTTAGTTTTACTATCAGCACACTCTAGGGATACATGCACATTGAAGAAACCAAAATACTGTAAGCCATAGTGTGAGTTTAATATTAGTTTTGTATTTATTTCGGTTATTCTTTCACTGTTTCCCATTTGTTTTTCCTTTTATTGTTTCTCTTATAGTGTCCCATGCCCATTGAAACTTGGTATTGAAGTTTCTATCTAAGTATTGTTGACAGTTAGGAGTAGTTACTAATATCCAATGAAGGAATCCTACAACAGCGTCTTTCCTAATGAGTTCAAGAAACTTTCCTAAGTTTTCTAATTGTCTTGGTTTCAAGTTTTGAACCGCATTTTCACGAGATTTGAATTGCTCCAATAAATCATTTTGAGTTGAATGGTCTAGCTGTTTAATTTTCTCTTGATTTTCATCAAACTTATTGAGAACATCGTCTATTGTTAGTTTATTCTCATCCAAGAAATGCTGTATGAACTTCTCCCCAGCAACAACACCTACACGAGCCATTACGCCCTCTGTGAGGTCGCTTAGACTCATATCTTTATTCTCTTTACTATAATCAGATACAAACGTCCAAGACCTAGGAGTTGGGAACGCAGGATTTTTATCATCATATTTGTAAAAGAATGTAGAGTTTTTCTTTAAAAAAGATATTACACATTTACTAACATTTTTATCTGCAAACCCCTCTATCCACTCGGCAAGACTTAATGAGTGTCTAATATGAATAAGGCGATTGTTTAATGCACTATCAAAATACTCAACATCGTTTCCATCTTGTTCTCCCAAGTTCCCTGTGGCAACCATTATCACATTCTCATTGAATGTGAAATTATTACCCACAATTCTTTCTAATAGTATTCCAAGAGCTGCATTTTGAACCGCTTTTGAACATCTATTAAGTTCTTCAAAGTCAATTATGGTCGGTTTCATATTTGATAGGATACAAAACTCAGGGATTACTTTTTTCATTACATCATAACATCTCCCGTCTAGCTCTACTTGAACCACTTTTGGAATACCTAAATCGGATTCATCATATGTGCTAAGACGTTCATCAAAAAATTGATAACCTAATTTCTTTGCTATTGATTTCAGTATGGCTGTTTTCCCTATGCCTGCGGGACCTGTTAGAAAAACAACACCAGAATTACATTTCATATTGTTGTAATAAAATAATTCTTTCTTAGTTAGAGTCGCAAGTTGTGCATCAGATGGTATGTATTTCATTTCAAACTCCTTTAAGTCGAACAAGATAATAGTATTATAGCATGATAATACTTAAAAGTCAATAGCAAACTGCAATAAAAAAATTGGCATGAAAGTTGCTTATAGTTGGTATATAAAACTTAAAAATTCGGAGGATTCACTAAAATGTGGACATATGATAGAGTACAAATTCCAAGTTCTTATATTGAGAATAAAGAGGATACCTTAGTAGTAAATGTGGAGTTGCCTGGTGTTAAGAAACAAGACATATCCCTAAGCATGGACGATGGTGTATATCTCGTAGTAAATGCTGAGAGAAAAAAAGATAAGGATACCGTAATAAAACTTAAAAAAGTTTGGGATATATCGGGATATACCGATAAAGATATTGATGCTACTTTTGAAGACGGAGTGTTATCTGTATCTCTACAAAAATCAGAAAAAGATAAGAGTAAAAAGATACAGATAAAGTAAACAAAAAAACCCTCTAATTTTTTTTAGAGGGTTTCTTTTTTTTGGTCTTTTCAATCTCTTTTTGCAATCTAAATGTGAAAAATTCTTCCTCATAAATCGATTCCGCTTTTACGGATAAATCTTTATTTAGATACACAAAAAACACAGAATTATCTATTCTATTAACAAACTTTACATCTGTGCCTATTGGACTTTCTTCAAGTACTATCATGCTGAACTGCTTCGGGTCAAGAGTAGAATCCGATAGTATGCTGTCTTCTATTTCTAGTGACTCACCGACTCCGATAGCACATTGATTCACTCGTCGCATCTTCCACAATTACAAGAGTGTTGCTCAATCTGTAGAAGTTTTTTTGAATGTAAAAAATCTACAAGAGTGCTTGCAAAGGAAGTGAGAACAAATCCCAAAGTCGCAACAGTGATAATAGCGTCAATTAGAGCCACAATCGAACAGATATAAAATAGTAAGTGTTTTTTTAAGCTTTTCATATTTTTTCCTTAATTTTTCTTACATTATATCATGAAACCTTTTAGATGTCAAGGTACTGTTTGACGAATTTTTTAATTTCATCTCTATCTACATCAGTTTCTAGTTTTTGATAAATAAGTTTAATAACTTTATCAAATTGCTCTCCGTTTGTAATATATTTCTGCATAGTGCTGAGAGTTTCTTTTCTGTTTCGATCAAACTCGTTTGAGATGTATTTACCGACAACACTACCATCATCCATTGCTACTGCGAAACCAAAATCATCACCTTTTAATATTTTCATCTTTATTTTCTCCTATGTATTTTATTAAACTACGATTCTATAATGCAAATAAATAATATCTTTAGACCTATTTCTAACTTACAATGTGAATTTTTATTTACATTATAAGTTAGTCCTGTCCAAAAAAGTCGTCAATATCAAAGCCATCATCTCTGCCCTCGGGGAACATATACTCTTCCATATCCTCATTAAAATCTTCGTTAGAGCTATAATCCGAGTAGTCGTAATCCATTAAGGCCCCACACTCAGGGCATTTTATCTCAGGCGCAGGGTTTTCCTCCTCATCGAACTCATCTCCCCTCTTTCCTTTAATTTCTGTATCGCAGCTTTCGCAATAATAAAACATAAATTCCTCCTTAATTTTTATAAAAAACCGTCATTCATAGTCTTTATCTTGTCCTTTCTCTGATTCTATTAAGGATAATTTCTCTATCCCTAGACGTAGGAATGTAATCATTATTCAGATGTTTCGGGATGTCAGAAAAGGCATTGGAGAAGTCTGTTACAGCAAAGTTTCTTTTCTTACATTCTGAGTAGATTTCTATATATCTTTTCTGTAGGAAATACACTTTATCATAGAAAAATTTTACATGACCACTGCCCAATTTGAACTCTGTTGGAATATCCTTGATGATTGCTTTACCAGATTTAATCATATTAGGTATCCGCTTAATCTCCCTATGCTCTGCAATGAGATGTTTAGTAGATAACTCGCTAGGATGAACTCCAACATTTATTCGTGTCATATATTACTCCGCGTTAGCATATAAAGACTGAACATAGTCCAAGTGTTTTTGGTCTACTACTTTTCCTGTATTTAATTTTAAGAAGTATTCGTAACATTGTTTTGGGGTTATAGCCTGTTTAATCTCGGCAACAGATATAGAAAGATTCTCAAATAAAGTTCGGTCTAGGTTATGTAAATCCCCCCAATAGACTTCTTTATCATCTACAACATAGGGTATTTTATTCTCATAGAACTCGATAATTGTTGTAAGTCTTTGTTTCCCATCTAGGATTTCAAGAGCGTAATCTTTCCTACATACGAAAGCAAACTTACCAATATCCATTTCATTGAATATACTATGTAATAGCTTTTGTTTATCCTCGAAAGTCCAAGCGATATCTCGCTGATAGTCTGGGTTCATATTTACACCGTTGAAATAATACCGACTTATCAATGAAGAAATGTTTTGTTGCATAAAGTTAATATTCAAACTGTTTCTATTATAGAACTTTGTGGAAGTTGTGTTGAACAAACAAATATCTGTCCATTTCACAATCATTTCTTTTTCTACAGTTCCAAGTTCTTTTCTATCATACTTACCATTATTATACGCTATACACTTTATTTTGTAGGTGTATGACTCTTCATCGTTCTTATCAATGACATACACCTCATCAAACCCACCGAAATCTAGGCGATCTCCTTTGGTAAAAAATCTTCGTGGCTCGGGTACATTGTAGCTCATAGGTCCTAAAGTAAAGTTTTTCATATTGATTTCTCCTTGGTTGATGAGAGTATTATACCATGATAAATAGTTTGTGTCAATAGATGGGTAACAAAAAATTATAAAATTAAAGTTAAATTATATAAAAGGAAATAACATTATGATAATAACAGACAGAATAATTAGTTTAGCCGGTGTAGATGTTTTAGAAGAAGCGGCTTTAGCTCCCTCAAATGTAAGCCAATATATGGGGTCCCCTAACGCTATTAGAACATTATATGACTTTATATTGAAAAAAGGGTCTATTTCTGTTATAGATAATAGAAAAAATGAATATATCGTGAAGATAGTTAATAATAACCAAGAAGCATTAGAAGAATTGAAAAAATTATTAACTAATATCCTAAATAATACAGCGATTGTACAAGAAGATTTTATACAGTTATCTATAACATCCGTCTCTAAAATAATGACACCTAAGAAATATTCGGAACTTCACGCATAATTTTTTCTGCGTCATATCCATCGTTTTTAATCTTATCGTAGATTTTTATCGAAGATAAGTCTTTATATTTTGCAGTTTCTTCATAGTTACAATAGAGTATTGCCCCATATCCTATATCATTTAAAAAGTCATGTGTAAGTAGAGTAGCTTTATATTTTACTAAAAAATATAAAGAAAGGACACTTAGCATAGCTCCAATATCTTTATCTAAATTTTTGTAATACCTAAAAGTTCTTAGGTCATAGTTTTCAAAAAAATCTATAACAAAAGACTTATGAGGTAGAATATCTTGAAACTGATTTTCTGAACAATTGCAAGTCTCTATTAAGTCCACCATTAAGTTTATTTGCAAAGGTGTTAATTTTAGAATGGATTTATTTTGTATTTTGTTTTTTAATTTATCCAAAGAAGAGAGCTTTATAATTTCCATTTTTTTGTCCTATCTGTATTATAACATCATAAATAGGTTTTGTCAAGTATAGTTCTACTTATCTTCGATATTCAGCCAACCAATGATTGCGCCCGTTCCCGTGAAAGTTCCGGCAGTATAAATAATCTCGGCTTTCCCAATCGGGTCCCAATTGCAATGTACCATTTTAACAATACATTGAATCTCGCCAGCAATCAGAAATATCAAAAATCCTAGATATATGAATAATTTTGTCATTTTTGTGTCCTTATACAAATTCTAATTTCTTTCCCTCTAAAATACGATTTTTCATGTAGTCTATAAGTATTTCAGCTTGAGCTCTGTCATAATCATAGTCCTCCCATTCTTTGATAATCTCTTCCATAGCCGGATAAATCTTTTCCATTTGTTCAGGGGTTAAATACCCCTCGCAATCAGAGTGGTTAAAGAAATCATATAGAGGGTGGTCTTCTGTGATTTGAGATGAGTATGATTTGATGAAATCTTCTATAAAATCTCCTTTAAACCCTGCTCCCGTCCATAGTTTTTTTCTAAAATGATTAAACCCACTATATGACCAACTTGCTTTACACCCTTCAAATGATAGTCCCATAATTTTCTCTTTTGTTATAATTCAAACGTATCTTTATCTTCGCTAGGCACTGGTTGATGTTCATGAAAGCCATGCCAATTATTTGCCCAATCTGTTATTGCCTTCAATATTTTAGCATGAGTTTGATCTAAAACTTTTCGACTCCCGCACCATCGAGTGACAATTTTATAGTCATAGGTTCTATCAGCACCCCATAAATATATTGCATTAGGATCTATGCCAAGACAAGGCTGATCTGCGGAAATAACTTTCATAGGCTTTTCGTCTATATTATGATAACAAGTATGTTCAATATTCTTATCTGCCCTATCTTGTTTTCTAAATCTTTCATCCATTTTCAATATTTGAAATATAAGTTGGTTGCCGCCCATTTTCTTTAGTATAAATTTAATTTTAGACATTTATTTCTCCTAAATTGTTATGCATTTTACCATGATAACTACAATTTGTCAATGGAAATTATATGTACTAGAATATATGTCTTTCCACTCATCATAGGTACATTCTTCTTGTGGTTTTTGCCCTACATAACTATATAGAAACCACTTAGAACTTTTAATCATATCGGGAGGGTCATCGAAAAATTCTATATCCGTTAGCTCACATATGGCTTCCTCTCCGCTTTCAAACTTAAAGTTATGTTTATAGCCTTTTATAAAATTAGACTTATATTCTAACTGTTTGATTTGTGTGTCATATCCTGGGAGCGAGGGGATGTATAAATAATAGCCACTACCCATTTTGAAATCTACAAACTTCTTACCATCCTTTAAGGCTAAGTATAAGTTCCTTCTTTTCTTTTCTATTCTATTTTTTTCTCGCTGCTCTTTATCAAAAATATTTTTTAAAAAACTCATAGGATTATCCTTTCCACCCTATTTAGTGGGGAATTGTCTCTCTACCACTTCGGGGATAAAAGCTAAGAAAAAATCATCAAAGAGTTTCTCTTTGTCGCAGTTATTGAAATAAGAGACTTTGTCGGAATCTTTAAATCTGTATTTTAGTTGATAAGAAATTCCATTGTCTTTATTAAAAGTTGCTTCGGCAGACACGTAAAGTCGTACAGCGGTACTACATAGTCTAGTACCATACGAATAAGATACCGTATAATTATCCCCATCTTCCTCCACGTTTAAGTCTTTTGTTTCATTAGTCAAAATGTAGTCGTTTTTAGTAGTGAAAATAGATAGCTTACCAAAGAATTCAGAAAACATGGGACGTGCTACTTCTTCGCCAAACTTATAGATCTCATTCTCACGTTTTTCCCTTTTGGCTACATTCTTTTTAACTTCTTGGTCATATACTGCTTGCACATCAATCATTTGGTCATCCTTTTAATATTAAATCAATTCTACCCATCTATATAATCATAATTCGTCGGTTGATAGTTTTCAATTATTGGCTCTATATAACCCACATTAAAAATAAACAAATATTCATAATTTTTGTTTTCTATTTGAATAGGCAATAAGATTTTTATTTCACCAGAGTTTTTTTGTATTTTTATTCTCAATCCCTCTATGCCACTACTATTCATACTTATAGCAGGTTTAAATATAGGTTTATACTCCCAATGGTCCTCTTTCCATATAACATTATTCGCGGGAAAAATAAAAGTTTTTAAACTATCTTGTTTTATAATAACACTAGATAGTTGGGACTTATTTTTATCTACTAATTTTGTTGAACCTAATACTAACCCACTGCTAAACCCCTTTAAATCGCTGAAAGAGGCGTTATCCCAATTAATTTTTATCGAGCCATTATTTTTATTGAGCACAGTGAGTAAAATTGATTCGGGATACAGTGTCCAAGAGGCTTTAATATACTCATCCTCATATACAGAAGAAAACTTATTAAGATTTGAAATAATATGCTCGGTGTTTAAGACTTTAGATTCTACTCTTACCGTTGGTCTTTGAGCGTCCACTTTGACATATGCTCTAGTGCAACTGCCAATTATAAGAGAAATAAGCATTATTAGTAAAATTATTTTTTTCATTTTTTTTATCCTTTTTTTATTTTTTAATACAAATCATATCCCTAATTTTAAATTGATTACCCGTATAGGATATTTCCTCACTTTCCCATATACCAGGAGTCTACGGGTCGCGTAATTTTCTGTAAAAGAGATTATTAGAAGATATATAATATTGGAACGTTGTAGTAAAAACCTCCGACTGAATAGAAATAACTTTTTGTTTCATTATATTTGAACTTGTAAATGTAATAATATTAGACCTATAATCGTCCGAATAAACAACATTATATTCTAGAGATACCCATTTACTTTTAGAGTTTGTAGCAATCCAAGTCCCTTCAAATCCGCTTATGTCACAACATTCTGAGATAGTTAAAGACTCATAATCTGATTTTGAAAAAACACCGCATAAAATAATATTCTCACCATCTTGTCTAAAGAATTTACATCTATATCTATCAATCTTTTCAAAAAATATTCTATTCGCACTTCCTTCTACAGATATAACGTTGCTTTTCACAGTGGCTATTCCATAAAAATAATTCCATGTTTTATACCCAACTTTTGAATAGGGGTATTCATAATATCCTATTTGATATTGTAAATGAGAGGTATCTTTATTTATTATTATTTCATCTGACTTGTATTCAATCTCCCATGTCCCCTGTAAATATTTAGCAGTATCTACAGAATCACAGCTATCTATGAATGGAATACTTTTTTCCACATACTCTTCCTCTGACTCCTCGTCATCAATATAAGGGTCAGTTATATCCTCAGAACATGACATAAAAATTACAAGTAACAGAATAAGTTTTTTCATAAGCACTCTCCCAAATAAATAAGATAATAGTATTTTACTATGATAACTATAATTTGTCAACATATATAGGTAAAAAAATAACCCATAATTAAAGATAAATCGTATATTATATCAGGATTTTTATAATGAAGTTATCTCTTTTACTATCTAACAATATAAATGAATTTAAAACTCTACTATTAGAGGCGGCAAGACCCCCTGCTAATTTCATTACAAAGGAGATTAGTAATACTAACTTTCCTGGTCAATATGCTAAATGGGTAGCTGTGAAACTAACTAAAGATTTCAAAGATAAACTAGCTACAAGTACTTCTTTAAATAACCCTAAGTTAAAAAACTATATATATGACGATGTTATAGTTCCTCAAACAGAAAATGAAAGAAAAGAATTTGATGAGTTAAAAAGACAAGCTAAGGCAGTTTTTAATACAGAGTGGACTAATACATATCGGCAAGCAGTATTATCTATACGAGATTGGATTGTAAGTAGTAAGCCAGAAGATATGAATAGTTTTAAAAGTACTCTAACAAACTCTGCTAAAGGTGTTTTAGACCAACTTAACTTCACCGTGGCTAGTGCGGCTTCTGAATTATGGCATAAAAACCTAGAAGAAACTAATGAAAATTCCGAAGAGGGTGATACCTCTGATATTGTAGAAAATAAGAAAATTGTTTTGGTATTTGATGATTACTATTGGATTGATAATGAATCTAACAAATGCGATTCTTCCAATGCGGTTGGATGTGCAACAGATACCAATGCTGATACTATATATACTCTCAAAAAAAGAGGTAGTCAAGAGCCTACTATTTCTATTTCTACCAAAGAATCAAAGTTAGGTAATATCTATCTTCAAGCAAAAGGAAAAAGTAATGAGAGACCAAAAGAAGAGCATTTTAAATATATAGAGGCTTTGTTTAAGAAGATAAATGTTATTAAATACAATGGTAAAGACTCTTATCGGTCAGAGAATGACTTTAAACCAGAAGATATAACAGACCCAGAGTTAAAGAAAACATTTGAAGACCAAAAAAATATGGGGTCTGGAAAGTTAAAACTTCTTCTTAAAGATTATACAGAAAGTGATGTAAAAATAGATAAAGATAATGAACTAATAGTGACATATGATAAAAATTTTAGTCCCCTAGGTTGGCTCATAGATGATAGTGGCAGTCCGTATACTAGGACAGAGCTTTTAACAGGCGAAGCCGACACAAGCAACAAAGAGGATTTTGATATAAGAGACATTTGGGATGATGTAAGAGATGCTAAAGTGATGGATAGTCAAATTGATTCAGAGGATTTTATTTTAGACTTATATAACAGTCTTGTCGGTATAGTATATAAAACAGATGAAGGTGAGTATAAAGTCGTTGAACCTATTGAAAATTATTATCAAGAAGATGAAGCCCTAAAAGAAATTAGATATATATTAGACAGTAGCCTAGAGTTAGCAGAAGAAGAACCTGACTTAGAAGAAATAAAACGGGTATTACCACAGGTTAAGGAATCCAATATACAACGAGCTGTCGAGGTTGCGAATATTTTTCAAAATTGTATTTTTGACATTAAATATGAGAATCCACTTAGTATGTCAATGAATATGGATAATGATTATATGGACGAAAAGCTAAGAGAACTGGGGTTAGAAGGATATACACATGGTGGAAAAATAGTAATTTCAGGGGATGTGGACACCATAGATAATGCACTAGATTTAGATTCTATTGATAGCGTAGCAGATTTAAAAAAGAGTTTAGCTAGTTATATAGACGATAAAGACGCACAGTTAAGATTTGACACATATGAGCCTTACATGAGTGACGAAATGCCTTATTTTATAAATAATCTACTAGGTGACCTAGAAAAGCTACCTGTATTAAACTATAAATTGAAAGATGCTTATGACCATCCGGACCAACTTAGTTTTTCAGACCTAAATTTAAAAGAGAGCTATAATAGAATACTAAAACTAGCTGGGGTGTTATAGTCACAACGTATTTGTATTGAATGGAAAAATATTTATACATAATAAAATTCAATAATCTCTATAAAATTGGTTGGTCTAAAAACCCAAGTAATAGAATAAAACAATTAACTTTGGGTCCATCAGCGGAGATAATCTTTGAGAAACCTTTTCCCAACATATCAAAAGTAGAGAAAAATCTACATCATTTATTTGAAGAGAAAAAGGTATCGGGAGAATGGTTTGAATTATCGGAAGAAGACATAGAACAAATTGAATCTATGTCTTTCTCTGATTTACTTAGCGTCGATAATTGATTGAATTTGTTCTAATTGATCTAATGTTAATTTTCCCGTAGCTCCATACTTGAAAAAACTAGAAATCTTGTTTCCAAGTTCTCTCCTCTTTTCTTCTTTTTCAATTTCTTCTAAACTTGTATAGGCTTTATATTTAGCCGAATAGTTTCCATCATCATGTATCATAGTGTCAAGAAAATATCTTCCAAGGTATCGTGGAGTTACCTCGAAATACTTCCTTCCTATTTTAGAAATAGTTGCTTTGACTATCTCAGGTTTTGAGTAGGGCGTAGATTTTAGAAATATTTCCTGACCAACTTTCAGTTCCATTTTTTATTCCTTTTTACCATTGAATTGTTATTACTAAATATTTATCGTGACTAATCATATAATTGACGGCGGCATATCCAAGAAAATTCCTCTCACCGGCCACAGAGCCAATAAGACCAGACGCTCTATATCCTAAAGATTGAAAGTCCAAAATAAGTTTTATCAATCCATTATACAATGGATAACTTAACTCTCGGTCTACGCATATGGTGTAATCCCCAATAGCTATCAGCTCAGTATTTCCTATTTTCTTTACAATAGAGATAGAAAATATACCCGTAGAAGAATCGATTTTATTAAACGTCTCTATAATTTTTAGAATCTCGGCATCTGCTTCCGATTTCTGAGAAATAACCATCTCTTTTCTGCGTTCTTTAGCGGTTTTAATATCTTGTTTTGCAAACTCAATCATTGTACGCTCCTTTTGAAGTTATATTATAACATCATACATTCTACTTGTCAACAGAGAAACAGTCCTTTCTCAGAAAAATATTGGTATAGCTGATGGAAACTCCAACAGAACTCATCTCCTATTTCAGCACACACATTCGCTCTACCTTTTGACACCTCTAAAGGTTTTGTACTATTTACAATGTCATAGTTTATGTTCTGCCATACACAAAAATTTTTGAATAACTCCACCTCGGAAGTCAATAAATTATAATGTATTATTATTTTCATTTGCTATCCTTTTTAAAATAATTGTCCACACTCATAACATACGTAATCTTTTTTATTAGAACTATCTCTATAAAAACGTGTCTCTAATCCCTTGCAATAAGGACATTGTTTTTTAAATATCTTAATAATTCTTACATATAAAAGAATAAAAGGTAAAAGTAAAAAAATAATTATTTGCATCATTGCCGTATTCCCCTATACATTCGCCAAAATCCTTAATGCTTTATTGTATTTTTCTATCTGTTTTTGTGTAGGATTGTCAGAAAGGTTTGCTACAATATCTGCTATTTTTATTTTTTTAATGTTGTCGTTTGTACTTTGAATATGCTTTATGTATTCAAAATAATTTATATCTTTTTTATGTGACAATTTTACTACATATAAAGCCACTATACTGTCCACCTCATCTGCGATTTCTTGTTGGGTAGCTCTCCCGTCCTCTAATAAGTCATGGCAATATGCCACCGCTTTTTCTAGATCAGTATCAACCAAACTAGCAACTTTTTCACAGTGTGTGAAATAAGGAGTTACCCCATCTCTTCTGAATTGCCCTTCATGTTTTTCTTTGGCAAATGTATATGCTTTTTCTAAAACTGTCATTTTAATCTCCTGCCTACTAATTTCGTACAACGTTCGCCATTAAACGCATTTTTAATTGCGGTTAATGGCTGTTGTGTGATGTATTGATTTTTTACCATTCAGTATCAACCATAACACTATTACTTTCACCGCTTTTAAGTTTTGTCCATTCTCCACTTGCTAACTGTCCGTATCCTCTTGCTTGTAGAGTATAAATATCTACTTTTGGTACTTCACTATCCGGGCATAGCTCCCTATAGCATCCAATTACACCTGCTCGATGAGGTGTTTCTGCTCCACCTCCGCAGTAGCATTCTTCATAAATTGTTAGTTTTGTTTCTTTGTTTTTAAGTTCATTATCTTTTGCATTTTCTTTCATGGTTGATACCTCTATATTTAAAAATCAATATTTCACACAACGTTTGCGGTTATGTGAAGTTGCCAAGTTTTCTGATAGTGTCGTATGCCGTTCTCAGCACTTGTTTATTCTTATATGTAAACTTCATAGCGTATGCAAAATCATCAAAACTTGGCAATTTAGGTGTAGCCGAAAGCGAAACCGCATAATCGCTGTTGTGTGTCGTTTCAAGTTTACTCTCTAGCCATTTCGCATAATCGTGCCAGTATAATGTTAATGGTTTTCCTTGTAATCTAGTTGTTACACTTTCATACTCTTCTTGTAATTTTGTCATAATATTTCCTTAAACTTGAAATTTCACACAACGTATGCAATTATCTGACGTTGCCATTAGGCAATGTAGAGTCGCTAGACTCGGCAGATAATTGCTGTTGTACGATGGGAGAGCGATTGTTCCATTTTTTAACTGCACGTTTTCTCGTTTTTCCTTCGGGACCACGACAACCACAAATTGAGCATGTTATTTGATAACCATAAGGATGTTCCCAAATCTCTAATGCTAGCTGTCCTATTTTGTTGTCGATTGTTTTATCGGTACTACCGCAAAATGGGCAGTTTGACGTTATATTTTCATTTTCCATTTAGCTCTCCTTTTGTACAACTGTTATTATACGTCATAGTGCGTAATAACTCATTTTACCATAATTTTTCTTCTAAGTCAAATTCTACTACGAATTTTCCATGACATGCGTTACATTTTGCAATGTTCATAATAGGTGAGTTTGGAATGGGGTTGGCAACGAACCTACCTAAACCAAGCATAAGTAGATACTCCTCATCCTCCCTATTTTTATCAATAGGTTCAGCATGTTCGCATAGTGGACAAGAAATAACGGGGTGTTCTTCCAAAAGATTGGTGTGTACTGTTTTCAATAGTTGGTTACTCATAATTTTTTACCCCTCGTTCCTATTGTATAGTTTATCTTCTCAGGTGTAGGTGTTATCTTTATGGAAACTATCCTATCCCCTTTGGGCATTTTCTTAATTACATTATTGATGTGGTAGAAATCCATAATTTGTTTTACTGTAAAAGGATTCATATTTTTACCCCTGTTAATTTTTTGGCATAATATAGTCGGGTATAGCATAGTTAGTGCCAAGACCCAGGTAAGTAGACATCATTCCACTAAGCACTGCCCCAGCTTGTTTAACTCTTTTCTCTTTGTTTTTCTTCATAGTTTCTATTTCTTCTTCTGTCAACTTTTTAGTGTCTATAATAAATACACCATCCTCATTAGTGTGGAATACGCAATGCCCCTCTTCTGAAACTGTTAAGGAGACTATTAAGTTCAATAAATCTTCTGTAACATCCTTAGATTGTGTAACATTACCTCTTTTATTTAGGTGACAAATCTGCGCTCTACCTTCGTGGATTCTAATATCAAGTTCATTCATTTTCATTTTTTTACCTCTCTATACCATATTCATCTTTTATTTTCTTATACATGCTATCAGACAGCAAAGAACACATGATCTCATCTTGTTTAAGATGATCAAGTTTATGATAGAACATCTCTTCGGTGTAAATTGGAACTCCATCTTCTACTATGGAAATATCTTCGGTGTAAACCCCTGCAACACTATCCGCCATAACAAATCTTTTATTGAAGAAAATAGGAAACCCGTTTTCATCTTCTCTCACACATAGATTACAGTCATCGTACTTCTCACAATACTCTTCAAAACTATCGTAAATCTTATTGAAGCCATCCGCCTTTGAGTCTTCAAAATACTCCGTAGTTGCGCACAGAAAGGCATCCCAATCCCAATTTGAGGCCCCGTCGCTAATCATTATATCGTGTTTGTAATCCACTTTATATTGTGTACCTAATTTAACCAATGTGTTTTTTAATTGTGTGATAGTCATTTTTTTTACCTCTTTAAAATCTTGGAATGTCTTGGTGCAGTCTTTTGAATTCTTCCATGTTAGTACCATTTGTACTAAACTTTACCTTACCCGTTTTCCAATAAAGTCTAGACCTATCTTCCATAATCCATACTAGAGGGTAACCATCGGGGTTTAAAGCCATTTCTACTTTACTGTCTTTCTTAACCGTTGAGAACGTAGGGGCAATCCCTCTCATGTTTGTACCAATCACTATATCCATGCCCAGTGTGTATTGCTTTTTCATGTATCACCTCTCTTTGTTATGACTATACCATTAAATAGATTATATGTCAATAGGTCTAAAACTTAGGTAGTATAACCTAAGTTTTAGGTTAATGATGTTTTATGATTCTCCGTTTTCTTTGGCTTCCTCTATCTCTTCCGAGTAGTTTTTCCATAGAAACGTTCTAAGCTCATCCTCTGTCATTTCAAGAACTTTCTCTAATGGTTTCCCTTTTACATATTCAGGTAGGAACTCTTCAAGTTCTATATCGTATATATCTCCATCTTCTCCACCGATTATACCGCCCAAGTCGGTACGCTCTGTCCAATAGTCTTGAGAAAAAGTAACCACTACCTCTTCTTCTCCGATTTTAATTGTCGCTGAACATTTACATTGTGCCATTTTAGCCCCCTTTTTTTATTTTTATATTCCCTTCATATCTATATATTTAGCATATTTTACTATCTATATCACGGCCGCTATAACTCGGATAAAAAAAACAATATAATTAAAGTTATATATAATAAAAGGAAATAATACCATGGTTTTCAATAGACGTATGTTAGATTTAGCAGGGATTTTAAACGAAGCAATAGAAAATTCATCAGAGTATATAAACGCAATAGACAGTGATGTACCCGCCGCAAAACAAGGGAAGGGATATGACGCTAGAAAAGGGTACTTTTTAACACCCGATGAGAAGTATCTATACATGGAAAACGGACTACATACGCATGGAAAAAATAGCCATGCTATTAAGCATTTAAAAGACTTTAATGCTTCGGTATTTGACACCTTAATAAATAAGGCTAAGGAAATAATACTGCAATATTTTCAAACAAAAATGAATGAAAAAGCCCGTGGATTTCTATTTTTAAAGAAAAAGTCAGACAATGATCAAGCAGACGGAGATGTTCAAGACCAAGACGAGGATATAAATGTATCACGACTTGATGACGCAAC
>Ga0316608_1000142_pt1 | contig 38090 bp, 20 predicted proteins | sample MIS2016152B_MG_FD_207673 | JGI IMG/M metagenome (GOLD analysis project Ga0316608, IMG submission 207673) | Microbial mat bacterial communities from Middle Island sinkhole, Lake Huron, Michigan, United States - MIS.2016.152B | ecosystem: Environmental > Aquatic > Freshwater > Lake > Sediment... | reverse complement strand
GCCATAATAAAATGAAAAGTTAATAATCATGTTTTGGCACAAAAATAATTAATATAAAATTAATTACAAATTTTTTTACTCATGATTATTAACTTTAAACTTTAATTTAGGATAAAATAGTTTCTCAACACATTTTGGCTTGACTTAAATTTTTCATGAAATAATTTTCCTCAATTTTTTTTTATTGAAACCTAAAATGGTTAATTTTGAGTTTTAAGACTTACTATTGTTAAGGGCAAAAAAAAGACATCCATGATTGAAACAGTTGAATTAAAACAACATATTGAATTTCATATACAGATTTTAAATTCTGTGCAACAAGCAGTGATTGTAACTGACAAAAATGCAAAAATAATTCTATGGAATAATTTTGCAGAAAAACTTTATGGATATACACAAAATGAAGTAATTGGAAAAACAACAATTGAATTAATATCACCTGTTGAACTTGTCAAAGAAAGCCATGAAAAAGTTGAAGAAATTTCGAGCGGTAAGAGTTTGATTTCGGAATATCTGGTAAAAAATAAATCTGGCAAGACATTTCCTGTTTCATTAAAATTATCACCAATCTACAATAAAGAAAACGAAGTTATTGGAATTGTTGGTATTTCAGAAGATATTTCTCAAAAAAAAGAAATTGAAAACCGATTAATTGAAAGTGAAGAAAAATATCGTTTACTTGTCGAAAATTCATCTGATGTAGTTTGGTTGGTAGATTTGGATATGAACTTTTTGTATTTAAGTCCTTCTACCGAAAAACTATTTGGATATACTATTGAAGAACGTAAAAAAATTTCAATTGAAAAAATTTATAACCCAGATGCTATTGCGAAATTAAAAGATTTATTATTACAAAAAATAAAAGCCTATTATTCAACTAATATTAATGAACCAGAGATAATTGAAATTGAAGGAACTCACAAAAACGGACAAACCATTTATTTTGAAATATTTGCAAAACTTACAGTTGATAAAGACGGAAAAATTACAGGCGCACAAGGAACTTCAAGAAATAATAGTGAACGAAAAAAAGCAGAAAACGAATTAATTATTGCCAAAAACAAAGCTGAAGAAAACGAACAAATACAGCGAATTCAAAAAGCAAAAATAGAATTAAATAACGAACGATTAGAAAGTTTATTAAAAATCACCCAGTTTCAAACAAATTCAATTCAGGAATTATTAGATTTTGCACTTGATGAAGCAATAAATTTAACCAATAGTAAAATAGGTTACATATTTTTTTACGATGAAATCACAAAACAATTTACTCTTGACACATGGTCTAAAAATGTAATGAAAGAGTGTTTCATAGAAAAACAGCAAACTGTTTATGATTTAGATAAAACAGGTTTATGGGGAGAAGCAGTAAGACAAAGAAAACCAATAGTAATAAATGATTTTCAGTCCGAAAATCTACATAAAGAAGGTACACCGGAAGGTCATGTTACTTTGAATAAATTTCTTACTATTCCGGTAATTTTCGAGAATAAAATTGTTGCAGTTGCCGGTGTAGCCAATAAATCTGATGATTATGACAATTCGGATATTCGCCAATTAACACTTTTAATGGATAATGTTTGGAAAATTTCAGAACGAATTATTTTAATTGATAATTTAAAAACAGCTAAAGAAAAAGCAGAGGAAAACGAACATTTTTTGAAATTAATTACAACCCAAACACCAGAAATTATCTATGTTTTTGATATTATTCAACAAAAAAACATCTATATTAACAAGAATTTAAGGGAATTATTAGGATATGCCGAGGGCGAAGTTTCAGAAGATAGCAGCAACCTTATTGAACTTCTTATTCATCCTTCGGACAGAAAAAATTTTTATTACGTTGAACAAATTGAGAATTGGAATAACGAATATATTCACCACTACCAGTATCGGCTTAAAGCCTCCAATAATGAATGGCGTTGGTTTTCTGGAAAAGAAAGAGAGTTTCAAAAAAAAGATGGAAAAATTGTTAGCATCGTTGGTATTGTAACTGATATTACTTTACAAAAGAATTATGAAAAAGAATTAATAGAAGCCAAAGAAAAAGCAGAAGAAAACGAACAAAGATTATTTACATTTATAAACTCAATCCATGATGTTATATGCTATAAAGACGGCTATGGAAAATGGTTATTAGCAAATAATGCTGATTTAGAACTTTTTTGTTTGCAAGGAGTAGATTACTTTGGCAAAACTGATTTTGAATTATCTGAATATACTGATGAAGTATATAAAAATGCTTTTATAAATTGCATGGAAACCGATGAAATTGCATGGAAACAAAAAACAATTTCAAATGGAATAGAAATAATTCCTACGGTTAAAGGTGAAAAAAGAATTTATGAAGTTTCAAAAGTTCCAATTTTTTATTCAAATGGCGAAAGAAAAGGATTAGCTGTAATCGGTAGAAATATTTCTAGATTATACGAAACTCAGGAGCATCTTAAAGTAGCTAAAGAAAAAGCAGAAGAAAGCGAACAAAGATTAAAACTTGCCACAATATCCGGACAACTTGGCATTTGGGACTGGAATGTTAAAGAAAATACTATGATTTGGGATGAACGAATGTTTGAGCTTTACGGAATTAATCATGAAAAATTTCCAAATAATTTTGAAGCATGGACAAATGGACTTCATCCAGATGATAAACAAAAAGCTATTAATGAAGTCAATGCAGCATTAAACGGCGAAATTAATTTCAATACCACTTTTAGAGTAATTCATCTAAATGGAACAATTTTACACATAAAAGCAGACGGTCTGGTTATTAGAGATAGTGATAACAAACCGCTAAGGATGATTGGAATAAATAAAGATATTACTAAAAATAAAATTGCAGAAGAAGAATTAATAAAAGCTAAAGAAAAAGCCGAAGAAAGTGAAGAGCGATTTAGGTCATTAATAGAAAATGCACCAGATGGTGTTGTAATAAACGACATAGAAGGTCGTTTAAAATATGCGAGTCCCAATTCATTCAGATATTTTGGATATTCTGAAATTGAAATAATAGGACATTTCGGAAGTGAATTCACTCACCCTGATGATATGCCAATTGTATTAAAAGCATTTGAAACAATTATAACTAATCCTTTGAAAAAACCAACGATTGCTTATCGTTTTAGAAAAAAAAACGGAGAATATCGCTGGATTGAAACTACTTTTTCTAATTTACTAAACGTTAGTTCAATAAACGGATTTGTTTTAAATTTCAGTGATATTACAGAACGAAAACTAATAACAGAAGCATTGGTCGTAGCCAAAGAAAAAGCGGAAGAAAGTGACAATTTAAAAACAGCATTTTTGCAAAATATGTCGCATGAAATTAGAACCCCTATGAATGCAATTTGTGGTTTTGCAGGACAATTAAATAAGCCCGATATAACAGACGAAAAACGAAAAAAATTTGTTTCAATTATTCAAAACAGTAGTAATCAATTGCTTTCAATAGTTACTGATATTCTTACAATTTCATCAATAGAAACAAAACAAGTAAAATTAAATATAACAAAAACTTCTATAAATAATTTACTTTTAGATTTACTTAGTATTTTTAACTTACAATCTAAAAATCAAAATATTCCAATATACTTACAAAAGAAATTAACAGACAATCAATCACAAATTTATACCGACGAAACAAAAATCACTCAAATATTAGTAAATTTATTATCAAATGCAATGAAATTTACTCATGCAGGATTTGTTGAATTCGGATATACCTTCGTAGAGTCAAGGCATGCTTTGTCTCAACTCGAATTGGAATTTTATGTAAAAGACACCGGAATAGGAATAAAACCTGAAATGCACGAAAAAATTTTTGAAAGATTTCGACAAGCAGATAAAACAATTCAGGTAAATTATGGCGGGTCAGGTTTGGGGTTATCTATTTCAAAAGGATTTGTAGAATTATTGGGTGGAAAAATTTGGGTTGAATCAGAACTTGAAAAAGGTTCGACATTTTATTTTACAATTCCATACAACCCTATTAATGAAATTGATGAAATAAATTCAACACCTAATCTAAATGAAAATATAAAAACAATATTAGTTGCCGAAGATGTTGAATATAATTTTCTTATAATTGAAGAAATGTTAAATGATACTGACTTAAAAATATTACACGCCCAAAATGGGAAAGACGCAGTTGAAATTTGCAAATCAAATCCAAATATACACTTGATTTTAATGGACATCAAAATGCCAATTATAGATGGTCATGAAGCAGCAATATGTATAAAAGAATTTCGTCCTGATTTGATAATAATTGCACAATCAGCTTATGCTTTGGAAGATGAAATTAAGAAATATGGCGGAATATTTGACGATTATATAACAAAACCAATAAAGGAAAGTGAATTGAAACAAAAAATGATGAAATATATTAACAAATAAAATACTTTTGTGTAATGATTGACAAAGCTTGAGTTTTTAATGGCTACAATTGAAAAAAAATACAATTATTGATGCAAAAATTAGAATAATATATTGGTATAATAGTAATTAGCATGTTCATTTTTGTGATAAATTTACGAAAATTTAAATTTAACTCTGTTAGGAAAAGTAATAGTTACTTTAATTTCATCTGTAATGATTGCTTTGATTATTATGCCGATAATTTTGAAAAAAATAAATGATGCTAATATATAACAGTAGAAAATTCAAGTATTTTTGAAAACTTTGGATAGAAATACAAATATTAACTTCGGTGATGCATTGAAACATTTGCAATTCACATCGTTGTTTTAAGTTGGTACAAATAAACAAATACACGATGACAAATAAACCAACATACGAAGAATTAGAAAATCAGATTGCAGAACTCAAAAAGCAAATTGAATTTCTTCAATTAAAATCTTTTACAAAACAAGAAGATACCGGATTAGCAGCAAATGAATTGTTGTTTGCCAAAGAAAAAGCATTGGAAAGTGAAAATCTTTATCGCAAAATGAATGAAAATTCACCTTTGGGTATGCATTTCTACAAATTCGAGGATAGTCAGTTAATTTTTACAGGTGCTAATCCGGCAGCGAGCATATTATTAAAAGTAGATAATTCTCAATTTATTGGTAAAACGATTGAAGATGCTTTTCCTCCTTTGGCTCAAACCGAAGTTCCATACAGATATCGTATTGCAGCCGAAAAAGGTATTTCGTGGATAACTGAACAAATTAACTATGATGATAAACGTATTGTTGGAGCTTTTGAAGTAAGGGCATTTCAAACAACACCAAACAATATGGTTGCTATTTTCGACGATATTACAGAACGTAAGCAGGCTGAATTTAATCTACAACAAAAAAATGAAGAGATTGAAGCCCAAAACGAAGAATATCTTCAAATAAATGAAGAACTTAATCAAACAAACCAAGAATTATTACATGCAAAACAAATAATTGAAAAAAGTGAAGAAAAGCTACATTTAATGATAAAAAACTCTAATGATGCATTTGTTTTAATCAATGCAAATGGCGAACAGTTTTATTTGAGTGATGCAGCAATAAGAGATACCGGTTATACAATCGAAGAACTCAAAGGACCTATTCAAGATGTGATTTATCCTGATGATTTAGAAATAGTTTTAAAAGCATGGAATGATGTTTTAATTCATAAAGACGAAATAATTCGAGTTCAGTATCGTCATAAACATAAATTTAAAGAATATATTTGGTATGAAGCTGTTGCTCAAAACTTTCTCGACAATCATGCTATTAATGCTGTGGTTGTAAATGTGAGAGATATAACATTAATTAAAGAAAAAGAAATTGAATTGAGAAATGCCAAAGATAAAGCTGAAGCAAATGAAAAAAAAATAAAAGAGCAAAATGAAGAAATTGAAAATTTCTTTTCATACACGATTGATTTGCTTTGTATTGCCAACACTGAAGGATATTTCGAACGTTTGAATAAAGAATGGGAAAACACATTAGGATATTCATTAGCAGAATTGGAAGGCAAAAAATTTTTAGATTTCGTTCATCTTGATGATTTAAATTCAACTTTAAATATATTATCTCTACTTGATAATCAAATTAAAGTAATAAATTTTACAAATCGGTATCGTTGCAAAGATGGTTCTTATAAATGGATTGAATGGAAATCATATACAAAAGGAGATAAAATATATGCTGCGGCAAGAGATATAACAGGAAAAAAAATAATTGAAAATGAGTTAATTACTGCCAAAGAAAGAGCAGAAGAAAGCGAAAGAAATTATAAAACACAATTCAATCTTTTTCAAGCATTAATTCGCTATTTGCCCTTACCTTTTTTTTATAAAGATAAATTTGGAAAATATCTGGGCTGTAATCCGGCATTTGAAAATTTTACCGGTGAAAAAGAAAAAGATATTATTGGCAATACAGTTTTTGATATTTTTAAAACAGAAATTGCTAAAACTTATTACGAAAAGGATTTAGAATTGATAAACAATGGAATTTCTCAGACTTATGAAAATCTTGTTTCAAATGCAAATAAATCTCTTCGTAACGTAATATTCAATAAAGCAGTTTATTTTGATGAGAATAATAACCCAAATGGAATAATTGGAACTTTTGTTGATATTACTGAACAAAAGACAATTGAACAAGAACTTATTAAAGCAAAATTAAGAGCAGAAGAAAGCGAAATTTTTTTAACTGCAATCATTGAAAATCAACCAGGTTTGATTTGGTTGAAAGATACAAATGGCAAATTTCAAAAAGTAAACTCAAAATTTTCAAATAGCTGTGGCTTAAACAACCCAGAACAACTCTATGGGAAAACTGATTTTGATATTTGTCCCAAAGATTTGGCAGAAAAATATACTGCTGATGATTTGAATGTTATTAATTCAAAAAAATCAATCATTGTAGAAGAACTTATCTTTGACAATGGTATTAAAAAATGGTTCGAAACTTTTAAAACTCCTATTTTTAATGAACATGGCAACATTATAGGAACAACAGGATATTCTATTGAAATTACAGATCGCAAGAATGCAGAAAATGAACTGATTAAAGCCAAAGAAAAAGCCGAAGAAAGCGACCGTCTGAAAACTGCATTTTTACAAAATATGTCGCACGAAATAAGAACCCCGCTAAATGCAATTTCAGGTTTTTCAGGTTTCTTAAATGACACCGATTTATCAGCAGAAAAACGCAAAAGTTTTGTTCATATTATCCAAAACAGTAGCAATCAATTAATTTCAATTGTTTCGGATATTCTAACAATTTCTTCGCTTGAAACAAATCAAGAAAAAGCAAATATTAATAAAGTTTGTATTAACAACATAATTTTAGATTTACTTTCAATATTTAAGCAACAATCACAATATCAAAATATTTCATTGTATGCAAAACAACAATTAAGCGATAAACAATCAGAAATATTTACGGATAAAACTAAAATTACTCAAATATTAACAAACTTACTAACCAACGCATTAAAATTTACACACGAAGGTTTTATTGAATTTGGTTACATTTTAAAAACGGACATTGAACCTGCCGAAATGGAATTTTATGTAAAAGATAGCGGAATAGGAATAAAACCTGAATTCCACGAAAAAATATTTGAAAGATTTAGACAAGCTGATAAATCAATTAATAAATTTTATGGCGGTACTGGTTTAGGATTAGCTATTTCAAAAGCATTTACTGAATTACTTGGTGGGAAAATCTGGGTAAATTCTGAAATTGAAAAAGGTTCAACTTTTTATTTTACAATTCCATACGAACCTGTTTATAAAATTGACAAAACAGAATTACTAACAACGCAAACCCATAATAAAATAACTATTCTAATAGCAGAAGATGAAGAATACAACTTTTTATTTTTAGAACAGCTTTTAAATAAAGAAGGTATAAAAATAATTCATACAAAAGACGGAAAAGAAACTGTAGAAAAATACAAACTAAACCATGATATTATTTTAATTTTAATGGACATAAAAATGCCAATTATGGACGGATACGAAGCTGCAAAAATAATTAAATCAATAAATCCTGATTTGCCTATTATTGCTCAAACGGCTTATGCCTTAGAACATGAACAAATAAAATACGAAGGGATTTTTGATGACTATATAACAAAACCAATTAATCAAAACGATTTGAAACAACTGGTTATGAAATATATTCCATAATATTTTGGTAATAATTACCAAAAAAGTATGTCTTCGTTTTGCAAACTATTACTCCTGTCATTCGTGAAAGATGTTCTCCTTAATGACATTTAGAGAAAGTTTTAACTAATCACAATATTTAGGAATAGTAAGATTATAATTTTACAAATTTTCTTTATTTTCTGAATAATTCGAGTTAAGTATTTCAATTAAAGCAAGATTTACTCACAAATGTTCGTGAAAAAGATAATAGAAATGACTTTATAAAAGCATTTAAAGCTTATCACAGTATCATGGAATAGGACTAATAATTTATCAATTCCTTTTTTTATATATTACTTTGACTTAATTTTAACAAAAAAGATATAAACAATATTAATAAATATAACAAATCAAGTAAAGCAAATTAATGAATACAAAAAAATGAATAAAGCTCAATTAATTAATCTTATAACCGAAACGGTTAAAGACAGTAAAATTAAAGAAATTTCTTTGAAAATTCTTGATAATAAAAGAATTAATATTGAAGAAGGATTGTTGTTATACACAGATGCTGATTTATCCTTGTTAGGAGTTCTGGCAAATTATATCAGAGAAAAACTGCATGGCGATAATACTTTTTTTAACAGAAATATACATATTGAACCTACAAATATTTGTGTTTACAATTGCAAATTTTGTTCTTATTCTAAGCGATTTAACGACGAAACTGCATGGGAACACAGTATTGATGAAATTGTAAAAACTGCCGAAAATTATAAAGATAAAAATATAACCGAAATTCATATTGTTGGAGGTGTTCATCCCGATAAAGATTTGCATTATTATGGACAAATGATACAGAAAATCAAGGAAATACTTCCTAAAATTCATATTAAGGCATTTACTGCAGTTGAACTTGATTTTATGATTCGTAAAGCAAACATGAGTTTGAAAGATGGTTTAACAAAGTTAATTGAGTATGGCTTGGATTCTATTCCGGGAGGTGGTGCAGAAATTTTTAACCCCGAAATACGTAAACAAATCTGCTTCGAAAAGTCAAATTCTAAACTGTGGCTCGAAATTCACGAAACTGCACATAATCTTGGAATACAATCAAATGCAACAATGCTTTACGGTCATATCGAAAATTATGCTGATAGAATTGACCATTTAAACCAACTCCGTGATTTGCAAGACAGAACAAATGGGTTTAATTCATTTATTCCTCTAAAATTCAGAAATAAAAATAATAAACTTTCTCATATTAAAGAAGCTTCTGTAACCGAAGATTTACGAAATTATGCAATTTCAAGAATTTATCTCGATAATATTAAACACATTAAAGCTTACTGGGTTATGATTGGAATTGATACTACTCAGATTTCTCTTTCTTACGGAGTTGATGATATTGATGGAACTATTGACGACACCACCAAAATATATTCGATGGCTGGTGTAAATCAAAACAATAGTGCTATGAATACAGAAAAACTCGTTTCTCTTATTAAATCTGCAAATCGTAAACCTGTAGAACGTGATACGTTATATAATGTAATTAAGGAATATTAATTGAAATTTGAAAATATTGAATTACAAAAAATCTTTAACTTTCAAATTCTTAAAAATTAATTACTTATTTTACCAATACAAATATCAATTTATTTTATGAAAAATATAAAAGTATTAAAAACTGATAAAAAACGAATTGTTATTATAGGTGCCGGTTTTGCAGGTCTGAAACTGGCGAGAAGTCTTAAAAATTCTGAATACGAAATTGTATTAATTGATAAAAGAAATTATCATCAGTTTCAGCCATTATTTTATCAAGTAGCAACTTCTGGCTTAGAACCAAGTTCAATTTCATTTCCATTAAGAAAGATTTTTCAAAAATGTAATAATGTGCACATCAGACTTGCAGAAGTAAAAAGTGTTGATAATGAAAAAAAAGTAGTTATAACAAATATTGGGGAAATTAATTATGATATTCTGGTATTTTCGCAGGGGGCTGACACAAATTTTTTTGGTATGCAAAATATTAAAGATAAAGGTTATGCAATGAAATCAACACCTGAAGCACTAGAGATTCGAAACAGCGTACTAAGATGTTTTGAAGATGCTTTAACAACAGAAAATGAAGAATATCGACAATCTTTGATGAACATTGCAATAGTTGGCGGAGGTGCAACTGGTGTAGAACTTGCTGGAGCATTAGCTGAAATGAAAAATTATATACTTCCACAGGATTATCCCGAACTTGATTTCAGTAAAATGAACATCTACTTAATTGAAGCCGGCGAAAAACTTTTAGCAAATATGTCGGCAAAATCTTCCGAAAAAGTTCATAAATACATGGATAAGTTGGGTGTAAAAATAATGACAAAATCACAAGTCAAAAATTATGATGGAAATTTTATATATGTAAATGATAATAAGATTCCTACAAAAACTGTTATTTGGGCAGCCGGTATAATAGGAAATAAAATTGAAGGTTTAAAACCTGAAATTATTGCAAGGTCAAATCGTATAAAAGTAAATAATTTTAACTTAGTTGAAGGATATACTGATATTTATGCTATTGGTGATATAGCTTATATGACTGATAAAAATTTTCCAAATGCACATCCGCAAGTTGCACAGGTTGCAATTCAACAGGCTAATAATTTAAGTGTTAATTTGAAAAATCTGCTAAAAAATAAAGAATTTAAACCATTTGTATATAAAGATTTAGGTTCGATGGCTACAGTTGGTAGAAATCTTGCAGTTGTGGATTTGCCAAGACTTAAATTTCAGGGTTTTTTAGCATGGGTGTTCTGGCTTTTTATTCATTTAATGTCGATTGTTGGAGTAAAAAACAGAATTTTTATTTTTATAAATTGGTTTATTAATTATTTTACTTACGACCAGTCGCTTAGGCTTATTTTATCTGAAAAAAGGAAAAATGAGTAATTTTTCAGAAATTATTTTTCAGAAAGTATAAATCCAACAGTTTGAATGTTTTCAATTTGTATATTTAAATCTTCTGAAAGATATTTTCTTAATTTTGTGATAAATACATCAAGACTTCTTCCGTTAAAATAGTCGTTATTACCCCAAACCTGCATTAAAATTTCATCTCGTTTTACAATTTTGTTTTTATTTATACAAAGTATTTTCAGAACTTCGTTTTCGGTTTTTGTGAGTCTCTTTTCGGTACAATTAATCTTTAATAACTGATTTTTTGAATCGAAAAAAAACTCTCCTATTTTTAATTCCGAATTATCGGTTAAACCACTGTTTTTTACACGTTTAATAATTGCATTTATTTTGCATAAAAGCTGGTCTTCGTCAAAAGGTTTTAAAATGTAGTCGTCAGCACCTAAGTCATATCCTTTTAAAATATCTTCTTTCATTGATTTTGCTGTAACAAAAATAATTGGAATTTGGTCGTTGTTAATTCTCACTTGTTTAGCCAAATCAAAACCACTAATTCCGGGAAGCATAATGTCAAAAATGCAAAAATCGAATGCAAGATTCTGAAATCCTCGCAAAGCAGATTCTCCATCTTTGTAAAGTTTTACTTCAAAGCCATTTGTCTCGAGAAAATCAACTAAAAGAAACCCCAAGTTAACATTATCTTCAACAAGCATTATTTTAATTCGATTACTTTGCATAACTTTGATATTTGTTTTATAATCAATTATTTATTTAATGGGTAAAAATATCATAAAAGTAGTTCCCTCATTTAAATTTCCGGTAACTTCTATTCTACCTTTATGTTGTTCTATAACAGCTTTGGCGTAACTAAGTCCAAGTCCAAAACCTTTAATATTATGTACATCTCCGGTTGAAACTCTGAAAAATTTATCAAAAATCTGTTTTTGGTTCTCTTTACTTATTCCAATTCCATTATCAGATATTGTAATGATTATGTTATTGTTGTCATTGCGTGTTGTTATTTCAATTTCAGGATTTCTGGCAGTATATTTACATGCATTATCAAGTATATTTGTAAAAACATTAAGCAAATGAAATTTATTTCCCAAAATTAAATTTCTATCCGAATTAATTTTCACTTCAATTTTGCCGTTTTTTTCATTAACTGCATATTTTATATTTTCGATTGATTGTTCTAAAACATCTGATATTAAAATATTTTCGCCAATATTTAAATTTGAATTCTGTTCGAGCAAAGCAACATTTAATATCTGTTCGATATTTTCGGTTAATTTTGTTTTTTCAGAGGTGATAATTTCGGTATATTTTTGTATAATTTTTAGATTTTCGGAATCTATTTTCTTTCTTATAAGATTATTAGCCAGTCCAATATTTGCAAGAGGAGTTTTAAATTCGTGAGTCATGTTATTGATAAAATCACGAGTGTTTTCTGATATTTTTTTTTCACGATTAAATAATTTCAGCATAACTATAAAAGAAAACGAAATTAAAATTATCAGCAAAATTGAACTTATAAATACAGCGGTCATTTGTTTAGAAATAAATTCATTCCGTGATGGAAAATGAATTTTCATCTGCACACCGTTCAGTTCCACAATTTCTTCAAGACTTTGTATATAACAATCGTTTTCAATTAAAACCGATTTATTTTTCGAATCTATTATATCAAAATCATAATCAATAGAAATATTAAATTCTTGAAGTTTTGCTGTTACAATTGAATCTGCTAAATACCAGTCGTTTTGTTCCATTTTATTTTTACAACTGTTCGAATTCTGTTCAAAACATTTTTCCATTTTTGTACAAAATTCCATATTTTCTGCAATTTCTTTTTTAGCACTGATTAAGGCGAGTTCAACTTTATTTGCAAATAATTTCTGTTCAAGTTTTGCCGATTCAATTATTTGTCTGAATTGAATTAAAATCAACAATATCAGTGAAATAAAAGTTATTAAAATTATAATTTTATGTTTTTTATTTACCTTCACTTATTATTTTTTTCACAAATTTAAGTAATAAAATAATAGCAAAATTTTATTTAACATCTTATTAACACGGCTTAACAACAGTATAACATTTTTGTATTAAATTTAAGTGTACTTTTGTATCATAAATTATTTTAATTGTTTAATCAAAAAAAAAGTAATCATGAAAAAATTATTTGGAATATTATCAATAGTTGGTATTTTATTTTTAGCGTTTTCGGTTAATTCAAACGCAGTTTCAATTTCTTCTTTTTCAGACCAATTAGGATTTAGTGTAAACGATTCAATAGTATCAAATACCAAATGCTCAAGCAGTAAAACCGATTGTGAAAAAAAATGTTCTTCAGAAACATCTAAAGCTGATTGCGAAAAAAAATGCTCATCAGAAACATCTAAAGCTGATTGCGAAAAAAAATGTTCTTCAGAAACTACAAAAACATGTTGTAAAACTGATGTTTCAACAGAAGGAACAGCTTCTAAATGTGAAGGTAGTGCTTCTAAATGCAAATCAACAAAAAAAACAAGAAAAAACAAAAAATGTGAAACTGAAATTAAATCAGAATAATTTTCAATAAACCTTTATTATCAAGAGACTTATAATTTAAGTCTCTTTTTTTTATACATACTTAGAAGTTGTTTAGAATTTTCACAAAAAATATTTTATGAAAAATATAATCACTGAATTGTCATATCCATGAAATCTCTTTGATGTTACCACTTAAAGAGTAAAATGTTAATTTATTGTACATTGCAATATTATTTCAGATTACTCACTTCGTTACGTGAGAAAAGTTTACTTTTTATAACATAATTGCATTCATCAAAGAGATTTCAAGAAATGACATGCGTAATATAATATTAATATAGAAGTACATACATAAATTTTAAACAACCTCTTATTGACAAAATAAAATTCACATTACAAACTAAACCAATTTTAAAAAGAATGTCCGAGTTGCAACTTTTTCATTTCTGAGAAAGATAACCCGAACCGATTCTTTTAAACATTAAATATTACTAGTGTCATATCAAACATTAAATAACGCTTAAATTTCAGGTGAAAACACCTGAAATGTGTTGTGAATGAAGCACTTGTCAGGTGTTTTCACCTGACAACTTTAGCTTGACATAACACCAGTGTCATATCAAACATTAAATGACGCTTAAATTTTAGGTGAAAACACCTGAAATGTGTTGTGATTGATGCACTTGTCAGGTGTTTTCACCTGACAACTTTAGCTTGACATAACACTAGGAGTAAACTATATTATCAAACTACATTTTATCATTTTAAACTTTAAAGGCATTAAAAATCATATCAGTACCAATCTGTGAAGTCCCATGGAACGTAGCTTCTAGAATTTCAGAATCCTGCCAACCTATTTCCCTGAGTTTATTCATATCACTCTCTGTTATACTATTTGAATCGGCTACAACCTTTAGAACAAAAAGCAATAGTGCAATATCCTTTCCTTCCATTGGAGCTTGTTCTGGATTTGCTTGTGCAGCCTGTATTTCTTCCATCGAAACCCCACTTTGCAACAATAATCCGGTATTCATATTTACACAATATTCACAATGATGTTTCACCGAAACCAACATTCGTATAAATGCCTGTAATTTAGGCTTTATTGTTGCATGTTGCATATAATATCCCAAAAATGTAGCTTGTTGTGATAACAAAAATTCGCTCGAACTTGTTACTTTAAATGCATTTGGTACCATTCCAAATTGACCAATAAAATGATCGTAAATTGCAGCTACTTTACCTGTAGCATCTTTAACATCAATTGTTTTTATAATTGCCATGATAATATTTATTAAAATTATTTACGCAATAAATGTAATGAAATTTATTCAAAAAAGTCATAAACAACAATTACTTTTTTATTAATCGATAATTAAATTTTGAATAAAATTCTGATTTTGTTTAAAATAACTATTAAAGTAATTTTAAAACAACGCTTAAATAATGCCAAACAACACTTAAATCTATTTAAATGTATTTGATACTTATTTAGATGTTTTTTGAATATACCAAAAAGCTATTGAGTATAATTTAAGCGTTCTTTACAAAAAGTCGTTTGCTTTTAAAAAACAATTGATTTATCTTTGACATACAATTAAACTATCAAAAAAATAATTTAAACCCTTATAAAATCTCAAATATGAAAAACAATAACTTTTCCAGATTAAGTTTTATTGCAACGATGTTATTTGTTGTGTTTTTTTCGGTAAGCAGTTTTGCTAGTTCTCTACCAGTGTTCTACGGTTCAGGAGCTTTAGCTGTTCCTAACAATTTGATTAATTTCGAGCAAAACGATGGAACCAGTTTAAACATCTATCTTCAAGGTGATGCAGTTATTCATTGGTACACTACCGAAGACGGTTATGCTTTATTGAAAAATAACAATGACATTTTTGAATATGCAACTCAGGACTCTTATGGTAACTTAGTACCTTCAGGCGTTAAAGCTAGAAATACTTCAGAAAGACAATCTAATGAGTTATCTGTTCTAAGTATGACTGAAAAAAGCTTGTTTTATTCAAACTCACAAGTTAATGAATTTAAAGCTAATGCAGCTATTGGAAAAGAAAATGTTTCAAAAATGGGTGGTTTCCCAACAACAGGAACTCGTAAACTTTTAATGATACTTGCGAATTTTAGCAACACTACAACAACATACACTCAAACTAATTTTGACAACTACATGAACCAAGCTAATTATAATGGAACAGGTAGTTTTAAAGATTATTATTATGAAGTTTCTTATGGAATGTTAACAATAAATTCAACTGTTACAGCATGGGTTAAAGTTCCAAATACACATGATTATTATGGTCCAGATGCAAAATGGGCTGAATTTATTCGTGATGCTGTTAATGCTGCTGATGCTGCAGGTGTTGATTTTTCTCAATTTGATAATGATGGTGATGGTAAAGTTGACGGTGTAGCTGTTATTCACCAAGGTCCCGGACAAGAAGAAACAAGTAATACAACTGACATTTGGTCGCACAACTGGGCTTTAAGTTATGGTGGTTTCAATGTTGTAAAAGATGGAAAAACTGTAGATGCTTACACTTGTCAACCAGAAAAATCAGGAACAAGTATTGCTACAATAGGTGTTATGTGTCACGAATTTGGTCACAACTTAGGTGCTCCCGATTATTATGATACTGATTATGCAACAGGCGGACAATTTAACGGAATGGGTTATTGGGATTTAATGGACAGTGGTTCTTACAATGGTACTCCAGGTGGTTCAAAACCTGCTCATCATGGTGCTTTCACAAAAATTCTTTACGGATGGGTTACACCTGTTACAATTAGCTCGGCAGCTGCAATAAGCATGACAAATTCTGAACAAAATAAAGTTATCTACAAATATACAACTACAACTGCAAACGAATATTACTTATTAGAAAACAGACAAAAACTTGGTTTCGATGCTTCAATTCCGGGTGCTGGTTTAATGATAGTTCACGTACATAAAGATGCGATGACAACTTATGAAAATAATGACTTAAATGCAACTTATCCACAAAAAGTATATCCAGTATGTGCAAGTGCAACAGGTAACCCTGGTACTACATCAGCATCTTACGGTTCAATTAATACTGCCGGTTGTCTTTTCCCTTATAGCACAAAAACTTCTTTTACTGATACAACTACACCTTGGGCAAAATCTTGGGCTGGTGCTTTAACTGCAAAACCTATTACAAATATTGTTCATAATACAACAACAAAAGTAGTTACTTTTGATTTTATGGGTGGTGGTTCAGTAACTCCAACTGCTCCTGCTGCAACAACATCAGCTGCAACAGGTGTTTCTACAACAGCTGCAACTATAAACGGAAGTGTAAATGCTAACAACGCAACAACAACTGTTACTTTTGAATACGGAACAACAACAAGTTATGGTAGTACTGCAACTGCAACTCCAAGTTCATTAACAGGAGCAACTGCAACTTCAGTAAGTGCAAATTTAACTGGTTTAGCAGCTAGCACAACTTATAATTACAGAGTTAAAGCTGTTAATTCAGTAGGAACAACTTACGGTTCAAACATGACTTTCACAACTACTGCAAATCCAGTGGCTGTAACTTTACCATTTACAGAAAATTTTGCATCAACAATTCCTACAGGATGGTCACAAGTAAATACTGGAACAGGTGTAACTGACAGATGGGCTACTTCAAATACTGCAAACGCAGGTGGAACAGCATACGAAATGAAAATGTCATACCTACAAGTTAATCCAGCTACTGCACGATTAGTAACTCCGGCAATCAATACAACAGGTGTAAGTTCAGCAACTTTAACTTTCAAACACATGTTAGATGCTTATGCAACCGGTGTTAATATAAAAGTTCAAACATCAACAAATAAAACAACTTGGACTGATGTTTATTCAGTAGCAGCTACAGCAACAAATATCAATGCTTCAACAGTTACAGTAAATTTAACAACAAACTTAAACAGTTCAACAACTTACATAGCTTTCGTAGTAGATGGAGATTTATATCAAGTTGATTATTATTATATAGATAACGTATCGATAGTAGCAGGTGGAGGTACAACAGTTGTTGCTCCAACAGTTACAACAACTGCTGCTTCTGCAATAGCTCAAACTACTGCAACTTCAGGTGGTAACATTACTTCAAACGGTGGTGGAACAATAACTGCAGCCGGTGTATGCTATGCAACAACTGCTAATCCAACAACTGCAAATTCAAAAGTTACAACAACTACTACAAGTGGTGCATTTACAAGTTCATTAACAGGTTTAACTGCTAACACAGTATATTATGCTAGAGCTTATGCTACAAACTCAGCAGGAACAGCTTACGGTGCACAAGTAACATTTACAACTTTAGCAAGTACTGGCGGAACAACATCTGATGTAACAGTTGGAACAGGAACTTCAACTCAAGGTTATCCTTTAAGTCCTTATTATGGTTATGAAAGAAGTGCTTCTCTTTATACATCTGCTGAAATTGCAAAATTTGGTTCAATTAGTAAATTAGGTTGGTATCCAACAGTAACTACTACAACAAATGTTCCTGTAAAAATATATATTAAAACTACAACAGCAACAACTTTAACTGCTTCAACTTGGGCAACTGCAATTTCCGGAGCAACTTTAGTTTATAGCGGTACAATGGCTGGAACTACTGCTAATGCATGGAAAGAATTCACATTATCTACTGCTTTCAATTACACAAGTGGAAACTTATTAGTGCTAGTTGAAACTAACTATGGTGGAGCAGGAACAGGTGCAAGTACAGGTGCTAAAGTTAGATATACTTCAAAAACTAACTGTCACATGTATGTAAGAGCAGACAACACAGCTCCTACAGGTACTATGACAAGAAACAGTTACAGACCTAATGTTAAAATAACTGTTACAACTGCTGCTAAAGCTCCTAACTTTGCAATGAATAGCGATGTTACTGAAAAAACATTATCAGTATATCCAAATCCAGCTTCAAGTGTTATATCTTTGAACTTAGCAAGCGAACAAGTGGTTAATGTACAGATTTACAACATTGCCGGTGTTAAAGTTAGTGAAGCAACTCTTAACTCAGACAATAATCAAATTGATGTTAATGGTTTAGCTAACGGAACATACATTTTGAAAATGAATGATGGTGAAAAATCATATACCGATAAATTTATAAAATTCTAAACATATTAATGTTAGTAAATAAATCAAAGGCTGTCCTTAACAAGACAGCCTTTTTTTTTAGATTATTAACCTAAATTGGAAAAAACTGAGTTGCTGATGTCAATTTGTATTTGAAATATTCTATTTCTTCATTTTGCAAATATCTGAAAATCAATTTAAGTGTAAAGTTAAATTTACGTTTTTTGAAAATGTAGTTACCTTTAACAATTGATGATATTAAAATAAAAAACTTAGACGTTGTTAAAAATTTATTTTTTTATTTTGTTGTTGTTTAAAATGTTTTATTAAAAAAATTAAATGATTGTCCGTAAACATCACCAACAAATGTCATTTTGGAGAACTTTTTCACCGTTAGGTAAATCGTGCTTTAATTGAAATACTTAAATAAAACTAATAACTTTGTACATTCAAAGAACATAATGTACTTTTTAATATTAGTATTTCAATTTAAGCAAGTTAGCAAAGCAATGACAGAATTTTCTTTTTCTTTTGTGATTAAAACGGACATTCATTTTAAATTAAGTTATGAAAAGTATATCTGAAATAATTTTGCAAAATACGATATAAGTAACCAAACAAATTTATTTATCTATCAAATTTTGTAATTTATTGTATATTAAAGAAATATCTTCAAATTATCATATTACTTATTGCTTTAAGAAAACTATGGAATTTCAACTTTTGTTGAATTGGGACAATAAATTTATTTTTGTAAAATATTTCTTGACAAAAATTTAAACAACCAAAGTCAAAAAAGAATTTTTAATTGGAATATTAAATTCTAGTTTAATTAAATTTTTTATCCAAAAAAATATTCAAGTATTGAAAAATTATTTCCATATTTGAGAATAGAAAAAATTAAGGATATTCCATTTATTCCGGCAACTTTAAATCAACAACAACCAATAATTCAAAAAGTAAATCAAATTCTGGAACTAAAAAAAGAAAATCCCGAAGCAAATATCAAAAATATTGAAAATGAAATAGATAAATTAGTTTATAAACTTTACAACATTTCTTCAGAAGAAATTGAAATAATTGAAAAATGAACCCAGATACAAACACAAACGAAAAAACACAAGGTTGTTTTTCGAAAAAAGCAGTAATTATTTATCATAGCAAACGTGGTACAACTAAAAAATTTGCAAAAAATATTTGTGAGTTTTTAAAAAATAAAGATGTTGAAGGAAAAATAATTGCTATTGAAAATCTTAATTTAATAGATTTAGAAAATATTGATTATTTATTTTTAGGTTGCTGGACAAGTGGTTATATCATTTTTGGTCAGAAACCTGATATTTATTGGTACAAATTTTCAGAAAAACTACCTGATTTACAAAAATTTCAAGTTTGTTTATTTACAACTTATAAAATTGCAACCGGTAGTATGTATAAAAACCTGAAAATAAGTCTGAAATCAGAAAATAAAGATTTACCTTTTTTAAAATCCAGAAATGGAGAATTAAATATTAAAATAACAAAACAGTTAAACGAATTTGTTTAAAAATTCATCACCAGTTTTGCTTTTTCATTTGCAATCCCAATAGTTGCAATTGAGCCGGAATTGAATTTTATAAAGTCAGCTTCAACACCATCGCTGAAAATAATTCCATTTTCCGGCATTAGCGATTCTAGTATAAGTTCAGTGTTTTGGTTGATAATTCCAGCAGATAAATTGGTCTGCGAATATTTGCTTAAAAATGGTTCTCGTACAACAAAAATTAATTGTGAAGTATCCCATTCCATGCGTTTTTGCTCAATTTTAGAACTAGATTTATTGAATGTATTTGAAATTCCGGCAGCCATATTAAAAAGCGAACTGAGCCAACCTGTAGAACCAGCACCAGTTGAAACAATTACACCGCTTGAAGATTGATTTTCTGAAACTTCGTTGTATGTTATTTTGTACCTCGCTGAAATATGTGTTGCAGGTCCAATAAATAAATCGTTGAAAGCAAGTAATCGCTGTCCATCGTTTAATTTAGCCTCTGCCATTGTAACTAATTTATAGTTATATCTGTTTTCAAGTACCTGATAAAAAATATGTTCAAAATTTGAAATATTGAACGGCAGTAAAATCCCATCATATCTGTTAGGGTCTGGATTTATTGCAATTATTGGAATATTAGCAACATATTTGGCAGTATTTGCAACCAGCCCATCTTGACCTAAAACAACTACAATATCATTTTCGGCAAAAACAAAATTTGGTAAAAATGACCTGTCAATAATTTTAACTTTTGCAAGTTTTGAAATTTTTTTCTGGATAGTATCAAGCGAGAAATAAAAATTATCGTGTTGAGTCTGATAATCATCAAAAGACGAAGATATTGTTTCAATTTTTTCCTTAGGCAGAACACGATTGGTGGGTGCAGCTTTTTTTTGTAATAGTGGTGCCGAAACAGACTTTGAAGTAGCAAAATTTCTTTCCGATTGCTGAATATAAAACTTTGCCTGAGCCGTTGTATTAAACTTTTCGGTCAGCATTTCGAGCCTTGTTTTTGATTTTACAATTATAACATTTTCTGTTGTTTGGCTCATAAATATAATTGAAATTTGAAATGTAAATACAAAAAATAGAAATTCATTTTTTAAAAAATAAAATAGTTTATTAGCAAAGCACTATGCAAAAACATTTTTACATTCTCAAATTTTTAAATTATACGGAACTTTTGTTTATTAGATATATAACAAAAACAAAATCAGCCAACATATTTTACAGTTAATGTTGTTATATCATCAGATTGTTCTGCTTTTCCTGCAAATTCTTTTACATTTTTCACCACCGATTTATTTATTTCTTCAATTGGTTTTTGATGTAAAGTAAGTAAAAGAGCTTCAAGTCGTTTTTCAGAAAACAATTCGTCATTAACATTCATGGCTTCAGTAACTCCATCGGTAAAAATGAAAATCTCCTCCCCTTTTTCAAGTTTAATTTTTTTCATTTTGTAAGGCATTTCGTCCATAATTCCCAAAACAATATCACCTGTACTAGGAATTTTTTCGAGCAGACCATTGTTTCTCAAGATATAAGGAGGACAATGACCTGCATTTGAATATTCAACCTCACCTGTATTAATATTTAGAATTCCATAAAAAACGGTAACAAACATAGAGTCTATACTTTCACAACAAATCAGATTATTTGCATCTTCCATACATTTTGAAGCATCAATCCCTTTTTGCGAAATAGTACGCACTATAGTTCTTGTCATTGCCATAAAAATTGCACCCGAAATTCCTTTACCAGAAACATCACCAATTACAAATCCAAGATGTTCATCATCAATAAAAAAGTAGTCGTAAAAATCTCCACCTACCATTTTGGCTGAATCTATTGTTGCAAAAATTTCAATTTTTTTAACATTAGGAAATGGTGGAAATGAATGAGGTACTAAAGATAATTGTATATTTTTTGCTATCTCCAAATCTTTTTGAATAGAAACCAAAATTTCGTGATTGCTTTGTGAAGCTTTTTCTTTACTGATTTGTTCCAATGTTTTTTGCATTGTTATTTCCAAATCTTCGAAATTGATAGGTTTATTCAAAAAATCAAATGCACCGTTATTCATAGCTTTACGGATATTATCAATATCTCCGTAAGCAGTTACCATTATGGTTTTTAAAATCGAATTACGAACTTCCTGTGCTTTTCCCAAAAAAGTCAATCCGTCCATAACCGGCATATTTATATCGCATAAAACAAAGTCAATATCCCTAACTTCCTCCAGTTTCTGTAATGCCTCTTGTCCATTATTGGCAAAATGAAATTCGTATTCGCCACTTTTTATTTTTTTCCTAAATTTTTGCTTTAACAATTCCTGCATATCAGGTTCATCATCAACGCTTAATATTTTAATTGGAATTATATTTAAATCTTTAACTTCTTCCATAAATTTTAATTTAAATGATTTTGGAATTTTCAGGCATCTGACAAATGTAAAAAAAAAAATTAATTTATCTGAGAGGTTTTAAAAATAATTGTAATTATTTTTTTTTACTTACACAGGCATTCATAATTTTCTATCTTTAAATTAAACAAAGATTTGGAATTCCTTCTAAATTTACGTGCACTCAAGTATATATTATATTGATTATAATTTATTCATAATTAAATGCTATAATACTTTTTATAAACTATTTACATAATTTATTAACAACACATCTCAGCTAAAATATATTTTTGTTGATAATTTTTTTTGATATTTTGAATTAAACTAAATAAGTTTTTATAATTTTGCAATCCTATCATTAAGAATAGTCTTATTTACTTTTTGTCAAAAATAAATTTATTTATAGTGGAAGAAAAAGACAACGAATTTATCGAAAATTTAGATAAAACCGACGAACATAAAGCAGAAAAGCATCACAATTTAAAAACCGTATCGGGAATGTATAAAACATGGTTTTTAGATTATGCATCTTATGTTATATTAGAAAGAGCTGTACCTCATGTAATTGATGGACTAAAACCTGTACAGCGAAGAATTCTTCATGCAATGAAACGTTTAGACGATGGAAGATTCAATAAAGTTGCAAATATTATTGGATACACAATGCAGTATCATCCTCATGGAGACGCATCTATCGGAGACGCACTGGTACAGATAGGACAAAAAGATTTGATGGTCGAATGTCAGGGAAACTGGGGTAATATTTACACCGGCGACAATGCAGCAGCAGCTCGTTATATTGAAGCACGTCTTTCGAAATTTGCTCTGGAAGTTGCTTTTAATCACAAAACTACAAAATGGAAATTATCCTACGACGGAAGAAACAAAGAACCAATAAATTTACCTGTAAAATTTCCATTACTACTTGCACAAGGCGTTGAAGGTATTGCTGTTGGATTAGCTTCAAAAATTCTTCCGCACAATTTTATCGAGTTAATTGATGCAGCTATAAAATATCTGAAAAACGAAGATTTTGTTTTATTTCCAGATTTTCCAACCGGCGGAATGGTAGATGTATCAAAATATAATGACGGAATTAGAGGTGGGAAAATAAGAATAAGAGCAAAAATTAACAAAGACGATAAAAAAACTCTGATAATTACAGAATTACCTTTTGGAAAGACAACCAGTTCGTTAATTGATACAATAATTTCGGCAAACGAAAAAGGTAAAATCAAAATACGAAAAATTGAAGATAAAACATCGTCAGAAGTAAAAATTTTGGTTCATCTAATGCCCGGAATTTCACCAGACCAGACAATTGACGCTCTTTATGCTTTTACTGACTGCGAATATTCTATTTCACCAAATTCATGTGTAATTTCAGAAGATAAGCCTCGCTTTATTGGCGTTTCAGAAATATTAAGAATTTCGGTTGACAATACACTTAATTTGCTGAAAGAAGAGCTTTTAATCCGAAAAGACGAACTAAATGAGGCGTGGCATTTTTCATCACTAGAAAAAATATTTATCGAAAACCGAATTTATATTTTAATTGAAGAGTGCGAAACGTGGGAACAAATTATTGAAACAATTGACAAAGGACTCGACCCATTTAAACATCAGCTATTAAGAGAAGTAACTGTTGAGGATATTACAAAACTTACCGAAATTAAAATAAAACGTATTTCGAGATTTGATGCTTTTAAAGCCGACGAATATCTAAAAGGTCTTGTTGAAGAAATGAAACAAATTGATTATGATTTGGCTCATATTGTGCAATATACAATAGATTACTATAATCGAATCAAAGAAAAATATTCAGAAGGAAAAGAAAGAAAATCAGAAATTAGAAATTTTGACTATATTGTTGCTACTGATGTAGTTGTTGCAAACGAGAAATTATATGTAAACTGGAAAGATGGTTTTGCAGGAACTGGTCTGAAAAAAGATGAATATCTATGTGATTGTTCTGATATTGATGATATTATTATTTTCAGAAGAGATGGTACTTGCTATGTAACAAAGGTATTGGACAAAATATTTATTGGTACAAATGCTATTCATGTTGATGTTTTTAAGAAAAACGACGAACGAACAATTTACAATTTTGTTTACCGCGATGGAGAATCTGGAAATGCCTATATTAAAAGATTTTATGTAAGTGGAGTTACACGCGATAAAGAATACAGACTTACTACTGAACACAAAAGTTCTGAAATTTTATATTTTTCGTCAAATTCAAATGGAGAAGCCGAAACGATTACCGTAAAATTAAAACCAAAAGCTAGACTAAAAATTAGAGCTTTTGATTTTAATTTCAGCGAAATAGCAATAAAGAACAGAAATTCGTTAGGTAATATTCTTTCCAAAAATCCTATTCTTAAAATTTCTATGAAAGAAAAAGGAGATTCGACACTTGGTGGTATGAAAATTTGGTTTGACGATGCTGTTTATCGTCTAAATACTGATGGAAGAGGAATTTATGTTGATGAATTTCAAGGAGATGAAAAAATATTAATTGTACGTAAAAACGGGAATTATAGAGTATCATCATTTGACCTAACTAATCATTACGATGAAGATATTATTTTGATAGAAAAATTTAATACTGATAAAATTTTCAATGTTGCATTCTTTGACGGAGAACAACAACTACATTATTTTAAACGATTTACATTTGAAGATTTTGAAGTTGAACAAAGCTTTATAGGCGACCACAAAGAATCTTATTTTATCGCAATTTCGGGATACGAAAATCCTATGGTTGAAATTAAATTTGGAGGAAAATACCGAAAAAGAGTACCTGAAGTATTTACTGCTGACGATTTTATAAAAGTTAAAGGATTTAGAGCTCGTGGAAAACGTTTATCTGCATACGAAGTTTCGGAGATAAGATTTATTGAACCTGAAATTGAGGTTACTGAAGTAGAAGAAATTATTGAACAAGAAATTAAAGATATTGAAATTAATTTAGTTTCAAAAGGTATTCAAGGAAATTTATTTGGAGACCCTGATTTTGAGATAATCAGACCAAAAGGTGATTAATAACTTGTTTTTAAAAACAAAGCATTAGGAAATAATCTTGATTTAAAAGTTAGTAGAAAGCAAATTCTCAATAACTTTCATACTAAAAAAAAATTTTATTTCAAAGTTTTAAATTTAGATATTACGTTTATTGAGAATAGTTTAGGCAAGTTAGTTAAAATGGCTTTATGTTTTTTTTTAGTTTTAATAAGTAATTGGATAATTTGAAATATTTAATTCAGATTCAACAAATTACAAAATTTAAATATTCAAATATAATTGCCAGCTTACATAAATATTCACTATTAAATTTTAAAAAAATTATAAAAATAAAATCAAAGATTAAATATAATTACGATTTTAAAAAAAAGTTTTTAATGATTTTCAACGGTATTCTGTACAATACGTTGAAAATCACCAAAATAATAAATATAAATTATTCGCGATTTATTACATAAGTACTCCATTTTTGTATTATATGTTTCATATCATCAGGAAGTTCGGAGTCGAAAATCATTTTTGTCTTTTTTGTAGGATGAATAAAGCCCAGCATTTTTGCGTGTAATGCCTGACGTGGTAAAATCTCGAAACAGTTATGTATAAATTGTTTATATTTTGTGAAAGTTGTTCCTTTTAATATACGGTTTCCATCATATTCATCATCATTAAACAAAGGATGACCATTATATTTCATGTGTACTCTAATTTGGTGTGTTCTACCGGTTTCAAGTCTACACTCAATTAACGAAACATAATCAAAATCCTGAATAACTTTGTAATGTGTAACTGCATATTTACCCAATGTTTCATCATCAAAAGATTGCATTATCTTTCTGTTTTTCAGATTTCTGCCAATATAACTTGTGAATGTACCTTCAGGTTGTTCAAAACGTCCCCACACAATTGCAACATATTTTCTTTCAGTTGAATGTTCTGCAAATTGTTTTGCTAAAAAGTTAAGTGCATATTCATTTTTCGCAATCACCAAAAGTCCGGTAGTATTTTTATCAATTCTGTGAACCAGTCCGGGTCGTGCATCAATATCTTTAAAAAGCGGATTATCTTTAAGATGATACGCCAAAGCATTTACCAGAGTTCCTGAATAATGTCCGTATGCAGGATGAACAACAATTCCTGCTTGTTTGTTAACAACCAATAAATCATCGTCTTCATAAATAATATTTAAAGGTATATTTTCAGGAACAATTTTAACATCACGTGGTGGTTCAGCCATCATTATTGTGATGACGTCTAACGGTTTAATTTTGTAATTTGACTTTACCGGTTTATCATTTACTAAAACGCGATTTGCATCAGCGGCATGTTGGATTTTACTTCTCGAAACATTTATAATTCTTTGAGTTAGATAAACATCTAATCTCATTTGTTTTTGTCCTTTATCTACTACAAATCTGAAATGTTCATATAGCTCTTCGTTTTCCTCTTCGAGGATTAAATTTTCATTTTCCTCGTTGAGGAATAAATTTTCGTCCATTTATGTATTTTCTAATTAAAATTTGTCAAATATAACAATTATTTCGAGATTTTTTGGATATTTTACAATATAATAATTTGATAGATAACAAGAAATTTGTATTGAAGTTTATATTCTATTATGAGAATTCAATTTTGATATTTTTTCTTACGCAAATTCACTTAAAAGAAATTTTTGTGGATTAAACCAATTTTTTTTATCAGCTTGTAAAACAGATTATTTTCCTATTAATATAAACGACGACCAGTAATACGGATGCGGATAAATATTTGCTTCTATCATTTTAATTTTTGCATCATGCAAATAATCTGATAAATCAACTATAGTATTGAAATCTAAATTATTATTAAGAATATTATTGTAAAAATCTTCCATTAAAATTGAGGTAGATTCATCAGAAACCTGCCAAAGCGAAACAATAATATTTTTTGCACCAGCATATAGAATTGCTCTACTTAAACCTATAACTCCTTCGCCTTTAGATATTTTTCCAAGACCAGTTTCACAGGCTGACATTACTACCAAATCAGAATTTAATTCGAGATTATATATTTCACCGGTATATAAAATTCCATCGTCGCCTGTAATCTGATTTTTAGATAGTAATAAACCTGATAATTCGGGGGTTTCCGAATTTACAAAACCATGAGTAGCGATGTGAATAAATTTATAATCAGTAAGTTTTGTGTATTTTAATTTTGCTTCTGACGCTTCTTTGTTTAAATATGCATCTGACACAAAATTTCTGGTAGTAAAATTATCTTTAATATTATTGACTTCTTTTGCAGTACCCAAAAGTTCAATTGCTTGAGTTCCATTAAAAGTCATAATATTATCTGAAGAAAAAACCGGTGCAATTCCCAGAAAATCTTTTTCGGGTCTTGCTATTTCGTAAGAATTATTAAATGTTGAAAATAATAAATTAGCAGAAAATGAATAACTTATACTATATTTTTTTATTAAGTACGGATATTTGTTGAAAGTTTTAAGTTCACCTGAATATTCTTCAGTAAACAATGCTTCAAATGGAATAGTTCCAAGAATTCCGTCAGGAATAATCCAAAATCGATTTATATTTTCACTTATCTCGTTAGGAAAAAGGAGTTTGTAAAATGAAAATGCAAGTTTCTGATAAAGTAGTATATTTTGAGATTTTGCAGAAGTTATAACTGTGTTAAAAATAAGTATTTGATTATCAATATCAACAGGTTTTACTGATATTTCTGAAAAAATTTTATTTTTTGTTATTGTAAAGATATAAATATTGGTTTCGGAAATAAAATAACTTCTCAACGCAGAGGAATCGTCTAACATTTCCTGAATATCCTCAACTGTAACAGTTTTGTTGTCATACTTCATTTCAAAGTATTTAGGATAGTCGTTTTCAAAACTTTTAATAAGTTCGCGATATTTATTATTATTAATAAATAACTGATTTCTATAGAATTCTTCAAGAGAAATATCAGTTAAATCAGCAAGTTGTTTTTCGAAATATACAATCTGATTGCTTAAATATTTTTCCTCGTTTAGTAATTCGTCTGGAATTCCGGCAAATTTCTGAGCTTGAGCACCTGAAATTGCTTCGAGCAAAGTACCTGCTTTGTTTTTTTCGGAAAAATAAAATGCATATTTTAGATACAAATCATCTTCGGGAATTAGTTTATTAATTATTATACACGTAGATATTGCATCGGAGTAAACTTCAGAGGCTTTAATTCCAAACGAAATTTTATCGCTTTTACTGATAGTTGATTGCCTGATTTTTCCCATTAATGTATCGCATAACTGATATAATTCAAATGCACTAATTAAATCATTTACAGTATTTTGATTGTTATATCTTCCTACAAAAGCTTTTGCTTTGCCCTCTAGTGAAAGCAGCAATTTGTTGGCATTATAATAATTTTCGAGTTTGGGGTTAATGGTATAATCTTCTGTATTAAAATCTATTATGTTAGCAACTATACTTTTCTGAAAATATAGTAAAGCTTGTTCGTCGTCTTTTGTATCATAAAATATATAAGCTAGATTAATGTATGGTTCAACCAGATTTGGATGTTTTTCGCCATAAACTCCATAATTTATATCAATTGCTCTTTGCATATTTGTTTTTGCAGCTTCATAATCTCCTTTATCATAATACATTGTACCAATATTTGTATAAATTTGAGCTACATCTGAATTAAAATCACCATAATTTGCCTTTTTAACATTTAGAGCATATTCAAAGTATTGAATTGCATTTGTATAACTTTTATTTTTTTTGGCAATAATTCCCAGATTATTATAAATATCAGCAATATCTGGATTTGTTTCGCCAAAATTTGCTATTTTTATCTCAAGAGCCAGAAAGTAATAATCTTCAGCTTCTTCGAGTTTATCGCTATTTTCATAAATTATTCCTAAATTTATATAATCATCTGCAATTTTGAAATGTTTATCGCCAAGTAGTTTCTTTCGGATAATAATAGCTTTAAGCAAATATTCTTTTGCTGTATCATATTCGCCTTTAGCAATATATATGTTTGCAATGCCAGAATATGCTTCGGCAGTCTGAATATTTTCAACTCCGGTTTGTTCTACCATTTTCAAAACTTTTAATCTTAATTCAAGTGATTTATCGTATTGACCAATATTGCTGTAAAAAATTGCGATATTACTGTAACTGGTAGCAAGTTCGGTACTATTTTCTCCATAAATTTTTTGCTTAATATTTAAATCGTTAGTATAATTTTCCAAAGCTACGTCATATTCGCCCATCTGAGAATAAACATTACCCAAACTATTGTACAGATTTGATACTTCCAAACAACTGTCGCCTTTAATTTCTTTGTTGATATTTAATGCCTTATCAAAATAATCAAGAGCAAAACCCATATCAGATTTATAAAAATATATTTGACCTAAAGATGAATAACTTGCAGCCAGAATTTCGGTATTTTTTCCAATTTTTTCATTTGTAATAGTTTCGATATTTTCGAATATTTTTTGAGCAAAATCAAAACTACCTTTATTTAGCATAATTTCACCCGAATAGTATTCGCAAACTAAATAATTGCTCCAATTCTCATTTTTTTTGAATATTTGTGATGATTTCTGAAAATTATTCAGTGCACTGTCTAACTGCAATTTGGAATAAAAATCTAATCCTGAATTAAAATAATTTTTTGCAGCAGTATATTCACTAGATTGTGCAAAAGTATTAACTATTAAAAAATTAATAGAAATAAATAACAGAAATGTGTATTTAATTACCGACATAGGTTTATTTTGATTTTTTTTGATTGCGGTTTGAAGATTAATTATCAAGATTTGATAAAGTTATATTTTTCCTCTCTTCTTGTTTTTTCTTATTTGGGTAATTGATACTTTTGAACTACCAAATTATGTAAGACGCAAAGAATGAATAGAATTTGTTATTTATAATTTATTTTGTATTGAATTGTATATTAGTAGATTAAAACAAGAATCAGAATATATAATAAATTATTCTTCTGAATTTTCTTCGTCGTCAGAAATGCTGTTTGAACTAATTTCTGCTTTAAGTACAAAATAATCATCTGAGCCAATTGGAAGAAACAAGTAATCAAGTTTTTCGCCTGTTTTTCTGGCTATATCAATAAGTCCAAGTCCAGCACCACCTTTATTTGATATTTTGCCTTCTTTAAGTTGTTTTTTATACATTTGCTTTAGTTCGTCGTTTGTGCAGTTATTTACAGTTTCGATAGCATGGGTAAGATTTAAAATGTCTTTCTTTTGTACTTTATTCGAGGTAATTATATAATATACATCATCTTTTTTTCCAATCATAAAAATACCGCTTCCGAGGTCGTAATCTTCAGTAATTTTATTTGAATGTTTTTGCATATTCTGAAGAATTTCAACCAACGTATGGTAAACTCTGCGTCTGGTTTTTTTATTTTCGCTTTGTTGTTCCATTTCCTGTTCGTACATAGCTGTAAAAAGTTTAGTAATCTGGTGATTAAACTTTCCTATATACACAACTGAAATACCATTATTAACCAATTCGTCTGATAACGATAATACTGAGGACATGAAACTTACATCTAACTCCATAATTGCATTATTAATCTATCTGATTGTTATAGCGATTAAATTATTTGCTAAATTTAAGGAATAAAAATAAAATATATATTTAATTAATACATTTATTTTTAAACATTTTTTTTGTGTTTTTATATTAATTTGAATTTTAGCTAATTAAATTCTAAAACCTATTATTAAAATATCATCAAGCTGACTTGTATTTTCTCCCATCCACGAATGAATCTTATTTTCAATTATATTTTTTTGTTCGGTAAATGGTTTTAAAGTCATTTCTTGCACAAGAATTTTAAAATTTTTTACCATAAATCGTCTATCTAGATTTCCACCTAACTGGTCAACGTATCCATCTGTAAACAAGTAAATACAATCGTTGTCAGAAATTTGAATATCATGTTCAGTAAATGAAGATTCATCAATATAAACTGCAATAGGCATTGCATCTCCTTTAATTTCAACTACTTCAGTTTCAAGATTGATTCGTTTTGTAATTATAATTGACTGTTCGGCACCCGAAAATTTCATTTTTCTATTTTTTTTATCAATAGCACATAGCGACATAGCCATTCCGTCTGAAATAGTTACATAACTATCCTTCTGACGTAAAGTTGTTTTCATTTTCTTACGAAGATAATCTAAGATTGTATCAGTATCGTAATCAGCAAGTTTACCTATCAGGTCGTTCAGAAATGAAATTCCGAGCATGCTAATTAGTGCACCCGGAACACCATGTCCGGTTGCGTCTGCTACTGCAATAAATGTTATATCATTTTCTTCGGCAATCCAGAAAAAATCGCCACTTACGATGTCTTTGGGCTTAAATAATAAAAAACTATCGGGGATTAAACTTTTTAAAGCTCCTTCTGAAGGTATAATAATAGATTGAATCATACCTGCATAATTAATACTTTTTCTAATTTTTATATAGATTTCTTCAAGTTCTGTTGCTTGTTTTTTTATTGTATCCTGAGCTTTTTTAAATTTTAGCTGAATTTCGACTCTAGCCAATAATTCTTCTCTTTTAAATGGTTTGCTGATATAATCGATTGCACCGAGTTTAAGACCTTTAACTATATCTTCGGTTTCTGATTTAGCCGAAAGAAATATTACAGGAATATTTTTAGTTACAATGTTTTTTTTCAATTCTTCAATTACTTCATATCCGTCCATTTCGGGCATCATTATATCTAACAGAATTAAATCGGGCTGATTTTGTTCTACTATTTTTAGAGCTGCTAATCCGCTGTTTGCAGCAACAGTTTTAACTCCTAAATCATTTAATGACAGAGCTAAAACTTGTAAGTTCTTTGGCTGGTCGTCAACAATTAATACTCTAAAGACTTCTTCCATTTTATAATATTTTCGCGAGAATTTGTAATAAATATTTATTTGAATATTTCGATAAATTTCTGAAACAAAGGTAGTGTTTTATATGTTTTATCAAAATCAAAAGTTATTGAAGCCAGCATTAATGTTTCACCATATTCAATAAATTCCTGAATTTTAAATCTGTCGCCAAGGTTTTTAAAATTACGTCCAAATTCACCAACTTCGTCCATTGTAACTGCTTCTTTAATTTCAATGTATCTTTGTTTAAAATTTTGTTCTAATATGTTTTTCAGTTCTGTTTTATCAGTCAAATTTAATTTATTGATTGTAGTATCGTAATTTTCAATTTCAATAATACCATCATTATATGCAAAATCATTTTTGGTTTGGCTTGTTTTTAAATAAGTTGATAGTTTATTAATAAGTTCGGATTTTGAAATTGGTTTTTTCAGATAGTCGTCAAATTCTTGTTTAATTTCTATAATTTGTTCGTTCATTACCAGAGCAGTAAGTGCAATTATAGGAATGTGTTTTAGTTCTTCTACCATTTTTATTTTCTTTACCGTTTCAAAGCCGTCTAATACAGGCATGTAAATGTCCATTAAAATTAGGTCTGGTTTTTCGGCAAGTGCTTTTTCAAAACCTATTTCTCCGTTTTCGGCTTCAATTATTATAATATTTTTATCTTTAAGATAGCCACTTATTATCAATCTGTTTGATTGCATATCTTCTACAAGCAAAATTTTTGAAGGTTCAAATGTTATTGTTTTGTACAAATCGGATTTATTATCCGCAAAATTGTTAAATAGAGGTACTTCAATATCATGTAAATATATTGTAAAAACAGAACCTTTATTGAGCTTGCTTACAACTGAAATTTCTCCGTTCATCATTTCAACCAATCGCTTTGTAATTGAAAGTCCAAGACCTGTGCCTCCGTATTTTCTCGAACTTTGCCCTTCTTGTTGTCTGAAAGGTTCAAAAATTATTGACTGCTGATTTTCAGGAATTCCAATGCCAGTATCATGAATTTCGAGTTGTAAGTTAATAAATCCGGTGTGAATTTTTCTTTCAGCAATTTTTGCAACAATTTTAATTTGACCTTTTTCAGTAAATTTTATTGCATTTCCCAATAAGTTAAACATAACTTGTCGTAAACGGGTTTCGTCTAAAATTAATTCGTCAGGAAGTTGGCTGTCAATAAATATTTCAAAATTAACATTTTTACGTTTTGCTTTTAGTTCAAAAATATTTTTAATATCAAAAATAAGAGTTTTAAGATTTACAATTTCGTATATTATTTCGAGTTTACCAGCTTCAATTTTAGATAAATCGAGTATATCGTCAATAAGTTTGAGCAGATTTTTTCCGCTGTTGATAATACCGTCGAAATAATTTTGATATTCTGGATTTGTGCCAATTTTTTCCTGTAAAATTTCAGAAAAACCGAGAATAGCATTCATCGGTGTACGGATTTCGTGTGACATATTTGCCAGAAATTCGCTCTTCAGTTTATTTGATTGTTCGGCAAGTTCTTTAGCTTCTTTGAGTTGTTTTTCGCTGTATTTTCGTTTTGATATATCAATTGCGTAAGCAAGAATTTGGTTGTTTAATTTTTCGAATGTTGCAATTATTTCTATTTCAAGAAATTTACTCCCTTTTGTTTTATGTAGTGTGTCAAAATTATCTGAACCTGTTTCAAGAATTTTTTTTATGCGTTTTTTAGTATCCTGTACTTTTTCAACAGCCTCTATATCTGTAATATTAAGTTTAAGTAATTCTTCTCTTGTATAACCAAGCATTTCGCAAAACTGGTTGTTTGTTTCAACAATATTTCCTTTTAAATCTACAATAAAAAAACCACTTGTGGCTGAATTCATTATACTTTTAAATCGCTCTTGGTTTTTAATTATTTCGAGTTCGTTAAATTTTTGTTTAGAAATATCCTGAGCAATTCCTACGCTGCGTTTCTGGTTATTGATTGAGAACTTGAATGTTCTAACCCACAACCATTTAATTTGTCCATCGGGTCGTGTAATTCTGTATTGTTCGTCTAATGGAGTACTGTTTACAAAGCTAAGTTTAACAGCATCAGCAATTCTTTCTCTGTCTTCTTCAAAAATACATTCAATAAAAAAGTCAGGATTTTCATAAATTTTTTTCATTTCGTGTCCAAAAACAGTCTCAAATGCCGGATTGATGTACAGCATTTTATCAACAGTACGTAGCCAAAGTACATGTTCGATATTTTCGGAAAGCTGTCTGAATTTTTCTTCGCTTTCTTCTAAGGCAAGTAGTGTTTTTTTTAGGTCTGTAATATCCTGTATAGTACCTGATGAAAGAATTGGAACACCATTTTCGTCAAAGTCAATTTCGCATTTTTCAAGAACAAACTTAATTTTACCATCAGGTAAAATAAGTCTATGTTCAACATTATAAGGTTTTTCTTGTCTTAACGCAGCTTCTAATTCTCGATTTACTAAATCTTTATCTTCGTGGTGAATTAGTTCTAAAAATTTTTCGTAGCTTGGAGTAAATTTTTTATTTTTTATACCGAATATGTTATAAATTTCGTCGGACCATTTTAATTCGTTTGTTAAATGGTTTAATTCCCAACTGCCGATTGAAGCAATTTCTTGAGATTTTGCTAAATTTAATTCGCTTTTGAATAAATCTTGTTCAGCTTTTTTAAATTTGTCGATATTTTCGACAAATGTTATGAAGTATTCTATTTCGTTTTTTAACCCTCTCACGCAAGTTACATTTAATCTTACCCAGATTAATTCGGTAAGTTTATTTACACATCTGAGTTCGATTACATAATTATCTGTTTCATTATTAATTATTTGTGCTATAAAATGTTTTTCTTTATCCAAATCTAATTCATAAGTAAAATCAGAAAAACTCAAATTGAATAATTCATTAGATGAATATCCTATAAGATTTAAAAAGAATGAGTTAGATGAAAGTACTTTTCCTTCCAAATTTGAAGTAAATATTCCTATCTGCGAGTTTTCAAAAATTGTGCGAAGTTTAATTTCATTTTCTTTAAGTATTTTTTCGGTATTTTTTCTTTGGGTAATATCCTCAAGAATAGCGACTACCGAAATTACCTCATCACCTTCTTTAATAGGAAAAACAGTTTCTCGAAATATTTTTTTATTTTTTGAACTATCCCAATTATTTGAAGTAGAACCAAAATCGGCATAAAAATCAAAATTCATTATTACTTCGCCTTTATATGCCTTCTGATATCGCTCTGCAGCACCTGAAGATATTGAAAAATCATCAGTTAGAACATTAAAAACACCAACTCCTACATTTTTATCAGCTAATCCAATAAGTTCTTTCTGAGTATTATTCATTCTTACCGAAAAACCATTTTTGTCAAAAATCTGAATTCCCATTGGCAGACTTTCAATAATACTGTCGAGAAAATTTCTATTTTGTTGTATTTCTAGTTCGTTTTTTTTTCTTTCAGATATGTCTTTTATAATTCCGGCAAATCTTCTACGGTGATTTACATATACCTCACTTATTGACAAATCGATAGGAAAAATTGTACCATCTTTTTTTAGAGCAACAGTTTCTCGTCCTACACCAATTATTTTGTTTTGTTTTGTTTTTAAATAATTTAGAATATATTGGGTGTGCTTTTCGGCATATTCTTTTGGCATTAAGATGCTTACATTTTTTCCGATTACTTCATCGTATTCATAATTAAAAATATTAGTAAATGCTCTATTTACATTTTCGATTACACCTTTACAATTTATTAAAATAATAGCATCTGCAGCCGTTTGGATAAGAGTTTTGTATAGCATTTCGGCTTCTTCTGCACGCAAAATATTTTTTAAATTTTCTTCAGATACATCATTTTTAATTAAAGATTTTATTTTTTGTTCAAATATTTCTTTAACAGATTCTTGGTCTAAAAAATGTATGTCGGGATAATTAAGCAGATTAATATAATTGTTGATATTTGCTTTTTGAAAAATAAATAAAAATGGTGTTGTGATTTTATTTTTTAATCTATAAATTATAGTTTCTAAAGCCTGTGTATAATTGTTGGAGTATAGAAAATATATCACAAAATCGTAATTATTAATAATTTCAGATTCAATGATATTTAATTTACGGATATTTTGATTTTTTAAGATATTTAAATCTTCAATCAAATTAAAATCAGTTGTTTGTATAGATACTACAAGAATATTTTTATTCATTTTATTATTTTGCGTTGAGTAAAAATAGTTTTTTTATTTAATCAAATTTATTAATATTTTAAACTTTAGTAAAAGATTAAATTGTTGAAATTTAAAGATTAGATGTTTTTACAAACATCATCAATATTCAATAATTTATGAAAAAAATAAATTAATTTTTAAGTTGCAATGCAAACGAAAATGTACTTCCTTGTCCAAATTCGCTTTCAGCCCAAATAGTTCCATCATGTTTTGAAATAAATTCTTTACACAAAACCAGCCCGAGTCCAGTACCTTTTTCGTCAAAAGTTCCGGATTTAGAAAGTTTGCTTTCGATTTTGAACAATTTACTCAAATTTTGTTCCTCAATACCAATTCCTGTATCAATAACCGAAAATATAATTTGATTATTTTGACAGTAGGTGCGAATAAAGATTTTTCCTTGCGGAAATGTGAATTTGATTGCATTTGAAATAAGATTTCGTAAAACGGTTTTAATCATCTCTTTATCTGCTAAGAAGCTATCATTTGTTTCAATAATTGTAATGATTTCTATTTGTTTTGATTGAGCTTGAAGATTGCAAATAGATTTGACTTCAAAAACCAGTTTTTCGGGCAAAATATTTTCAAAATTTGGGACTAATTTTCCTGTTTGTAACCGCGACCATTCGAGTAAATTTTCGAGCAATGTGTATGTTTGCTTTGCTGTATTATACATATTTGAAGCAAATTGCTGAATTTTTTCGGGAGTGTATTTTTGTGCATTTTTTACCAGAAGTTCGCTAAAACCAAGTAAAGAGCTAAACGGATTACGCAAATCGTGTGCAATAATTGAGAAAAATTTGTCTTTTGTTGCATTTAATTCTTTTAGCTCATCAGTATATTGAAGAATTTTCTTTTCGTCGTCTTTTTTACGAACAATTGACCAAACAGATTCGGCTAAGAGGTTAAGTTGAACAATATCAATATCATCATAAGGTTCTATTTTGTTTCCAACTCCAATTACAGCTACAATTTTATCACCGTTTATAACGGGAATAGTTAAAAATCTGGACAAAGATGTATGACCTTCAGGATAACCTTTTTTATGTGGATTTTCAGCATTGAAATCGTTGATTAATATTGGTTTTCGCTGTCGTACAGCTTCACCCCAAATTCCTGTTTTTTCTAATTCGTAAACAACTTTTGGTTCGCGGATTGTACACTCGTCCATCACACCTTTTGACCATGAGTTTAAAATGAATTTTTTTTCATCTTCGTTGTAATTATATATATAACCAGGGCAATCGGATTTAACTTTTTTATAAAATTTTGAGATTTCAAAATTTTTTATAATTTTGCGAATAATAAAATAATTTTTTTATGAGATTTTGTGTCT
>Ga0316608_1000141_pt1 | contig 38152 bp, 50 predicted proteins | sample MIS2016152B_MG_FD_207673 | JGI IMG/M metagenome (GOLD analysis project Ga0316608, IMG submission 207673) | Microbial mat bacterial communities from Middle Island sinkhole, Lake Huron, Michigan, United States - MIS.2016.152B | ecosystem: Environmental > Aquatic > Freshwater > Lake > Sediment... | reverse complement strand
GGAAATTCTTGTCTAGAAACTTCCTGATATTATTGCAACTCATTAAATCTCCAGCGAATGCAAATAACATACTTAAATTGTGCAATATAGCCAACTTAATCTGTAAACACTTCTCTTCCTGCTCCTTCATCTTCCCAATTTCAGTTAATGCTTCAATCAACTCTTCCATAGAATCACAACTAATATTATGATTACTCTTAGTACAATTTAAATCAATATATACAGATTTATCTATGTTTTCGTTATTTATGGTACAAACAGGCTTATTATCTATACATTCGCAAATCTTGTCAGAAATAGCCTTTAAATCGTTTTTAAGAGATAGCTGCAATTCAGTGGCTATATCTAATGGCAAAGAATTTATAGAGCTAAGGAGTAACGAATCCAGCTCCTTTTTAACTTTACCATCAACTACAATGCTCATTACGCTCCTTATGGATGATTCTGATGTGCTTTTTGTTCTATTGCCTGATTCTGTTTATCTGATATGTCTTGATTGATATTTTCATTAGAATAGAGTTTATAGATGAAGAACAGATTCAGTATGACTAATACAGCTTTTCCACCATAATTCAATATCACTTGGAATAAACGGTCTTCAACTTTCTTATGAGAGAGAATATGCGAATCAAATTCAGAAGACAATTGATGTAATCCCTTCTTCCCATTACCATGTTTCAATTCATCCACGCATGTTTTTACCTTTGTCATATCTGCAACTTGACTATTAACTGCAATTTCAACTGACAATAATCTATCACCAATTAATTTAAATCCATCATTTATAGATTTATTCAGTCCAATAATCTGTTCATTGATATGTAGTTTGCATCCGTCTGACATCTCGCTTCTGTTTTCGCAATTCTCTTTCATAAATCATCTCCTTATTTTTAAACACCAATAGCAATAATAAAATCATTAAGCGTATTCGTTTTTATTGTTATCGTGTCTTTGTTATATAATTCAATGACTTGTTCAACCCCATAAATCAAATCTACCCCATCATACGAACAATCAAGCAATACATATTCAATATTGCAATGCTTATGTTTGATAACTATATTAGTGTAATCCGCTTCCTTTTTAGAATTATGAGCGGTAATAGATAATAACTTACCTCTGTTTTCGTCGGTAATTTTAAAAATAATTTCATTCTTATTCTCAAAACTATATAATCTTGCGGTATCCATAACTCTCCTAGATATATACGAATTACACTAAATGTTATTCCTTATCATTTTCTAACTCTTGAAGTCTATTTTGCAGTATGTTAATGTTGTTTTTTGTTCTTTCCAACACAACAATTTGCTCATATAACATAGCCTTAATCTCAATCTCTGTCATTTCCTCTAGCTTCTTATTCATTTTGTCCTCCTTTTATTTTGAACCTATCTGTCTTGAACCAATCGTATCACACCGAACGTGCATTTGCAACATAGGAATCCAAGGGTTGCCACTAGGAGCAGTTCCAGAAGCAGCAACTCTCTTTAATCTTGCCACACAATGGTCACCAATATGAGAGCCAGTAGGAGTAAAACTACCTAATGGCATAATCATCATAGTCTTATTGGCAGTATTAGCTGGTATCAATATATCAGCAGTTGTTAATAAAGATGGGAATGTCCAAACTCCAGCTACAGTATAACCATATTCCAATTCAAACTTAACATATCTATCACTTGCGTCTAATCCATTTGTTGTATAGTGTATATGCCAGCTAACTTCTGTTCCTTCTTTCCAAGCATGTATGAATTCCTGTGACTCCGACATATTAAAATCATTAACTTGCCATTGAGGTAGAGTAAGATTACCATTGATTATTTCAAGTGTAGGTATACCAGCTCCTGTTGTCCTAATGATAATCGGGAAGTCTATATCCTGATAAACAACTTCTGTCAATAATATAGTCTTATTAGCCCCGCAATCTATCTGTAAATCAGAAGCACTAATTAATCCTGTTTCTATTTTTGCAGCACTACCATTATAAGATAGTGACATATCCGCAGATGCACCTAATGTAAGTGTTTTTGAATCTGAAGGAATATTAAAGTTTCCATCATCCCAATCTACAACCGTTGCTTCACTAGTATCATTAAGTGTTCGCTGATTTGGGTCAAGACTTATATAGCGAGATGTATCAACTAAACTTAATGTTTGTAATGCAGCGTTTGTATTAACTATTTGCCCAGAGGCGGCGTTTAAATTAATATCTCCATTGGTCGTTGTTATGCTTGTCCCATCACTCATAGAAAGAGTTGATGCGACACTCCAATCCAAAACAATAGTAGAGCCATTAGAACCATATAATGCTCTGTTTCTCCAGTCTACGCTTTGGTAACTTCCATCATATAGTATACAGTCGTTCCAATTAAGTGTAGTAGTTTCACTTAAATTATTCAGATAACACCCATCATAATCAAGTGTTAATTTAGCATTTGAACCATATAATTCTCTATTTGCCCAATCTAAAGATAAAGTAGAACCATCGGAAGCATATAATTGTCTATCATTCCAAAAGACAGACCATTTAGCAGAAGCGTCAAACATTTTACCGTCATGCCACTCAACTTGTGCAAAAGAGCCATTTACGTCATATAAGAAACCATTGAGCCAATCAAGGCATAAGTTATTATTAGTTCCTGTTGCGTGGTCTTGCAATAAACCACTGAACCAATCTACCATAATTGTAGTATCAAGTAGATATCTGCGACCGGGTGAAATTGAGTCTATACCAGAAGAATCTCCCAATAATGCATCAATACTAAATGAGTTACGTAATGCATTTCCATCAAGATTCAGATATGATACATTAGTCCCTCTGCCAAGCGTAGTGTCACGAACTGCATCTACATGGTCATCTGTTCCTGTTCCTGCAACCAAGTCAGTTAATTCTGCATGAGCGTTTGCAGAGTTGTCACCAATAAAATCTATCAAACATTGCCAAGGCGGAGGGTCAGATTCTTCATTTGAGTGGTTTTCAATCTGGTCACAAAACCAAATCCAGAAATGGTCATTAAAGCAATCTTCGCAATCTGTTCCACTAGCAATAGCATCAATTAAATCCTGTCCAGTTATATATCTAATGCTTGTCAATGTTGTTGTATCGTTCTTATCTCTAAGCACAAACATAACATCTTCAAATGCTTGTGTAGGAGCTTGAGGGTTATCAATACCATATAACTGTAAAACACCATTATAATAAGAGCCTTTGCGTTCAATTGAGTTTTGAAGAATAGTATCATTAGCACCACAAATCAAGTTCTGAGTTGTATCAGGGAAGCCATTTTCAAGATTTATAATACCTTTGCGATGATATTCAAATGTGCAAGAACCATCTAGATTCTTTGTTATATTGCATAGAGGTATTGCACTTTCATAAGCGTCGTCAGTTGTCGCTATAGATAAATCCCAAGCAGAACCTTCATCGTTAGATATGTCAAATCCACTTGATGTTGTTTTTTTACGGAGATAAATATATACAGTTATAGGAGTGCCATAAGTAGGAGAGTCTACAGATGCAACTCTCCACCAATTATTATCAACGTTAGCTCCCAAAGTATCAACATGGGAATAAAGAGGTTGTCCATTCAGTATATATGATTTTGTTGTATCACGTAGATAAACATTAAGGTAGTTATCTTTTTCTCTGAAAGTAAATGGAAGAATGCTATCGCCACCAGTCCCGATTATAAGGTCTTCAGAAACGTGTCTTGTTTTTTCAAGAACCCTACAATAATCGGAAGCGTCTATCTTTATTGTATATAACAGTCTGCGATATATGGATGGTTCGTCAACAATATTTGCGAGAGTAGCCGTACTTTTAAATAGAAATGTTGGAATAATAGAACTTAAATCCGCTTCAACATAAACATAATTAATATCATCTGAAAGACTCACTACTGAACAAATATTATATGGAAATAAAGATGATGTCGTAGCCCAATCACCAGCGTCATATCTTACGCCATCAATTACAATGTTTCCGATGTTTATATATAATTCTGCCGTTTTCCTGTCATAATGCATCAAATCCCAAGGAAACAATTCTCTCTTCTCATTAATGCTTTGTTTAAGGAATGTATTTGATATGTTTATTAACTTACCTGTAACGCCTTCACTAGCTCCAGTAAAATTAGCACAACCAATAGGATATAAGCATGAATCAATATGTGTATCTAATCCGCTATATAGATATTGCAATTCATCTCTAGTTACCTGCAAAATGTGATAACGATTAGGAAGGATAGATTGAGTGGTTGTATGAGTTGCCTGAAACCAATCTGCAAGTTTATCAATATTTGTATCACCTTCGTCACTAGATAAAGCAGCAACATACCAAATAGAACTTGAATTTGTTAATCCGCCATGAGGTATAGTTCCTTCCTCTTCTGGTTTTTCAACTGGATTATTGGTATCAAATATATGAACGTAATTTAATTCGTCATTTACTTTTGCAGATAAATTGCCACTGTAGTCATCAGTCATACGGCAAAAGATACCATTACGCCATATAAAGCCTAGTCTGATTAATACCCCGCCACTACCATTCTTCTCTATCTTCCATGTTTTATCAATATCTGCATCAAGTCTAATTGCATTTTGAGCTATATAATTGATTGAATTGGAAGCATTAGATAAAAGGTAATTCATGTCAGATGCAAAAATACCCTTATCTCCACGACCATATTCTTTTGTTTCTGTCCTTACTGATAGATTACTCATATAACTCCTTTAGATTCCAGATGATGATTCTAGTTAGTCAACGTCTAATAGCTCTTCTATAGCAGCATAACCATACATATAACTTTGAGCATTTGCCGTAACTAAACCAGCACCAGGACTTATTTCTGCAATCGTTTTAACAGGTCTGTGGAACAATGTAGCTCCTTCGGCATCACTAGGCATATAATTCCAATCATCTTGTGTTATTCCATTTCCTATTAATCGCACAATGAATACAATGTCAACATCCCAAATACCACCATTCTTAGAGCCAGTTATACCACCGACTAAAACCTGTCCTTTTTTAAACCCAAGGAAGTCTGCGTTATTTAATTTACCACCATATAGAGCAACATTAGGAATCCAAGCGTCCAAAGCTGCATCATCTTCAAATTGCACTCTTTTTGTTCTTTGTATTTGTGTAATTGCTATTGGTAGATTTTCGGCACATGGACCACCGTTATCATTAACTATATCAAATGGGAATACTGTTGTAGCACCATCCTTAGTGTTATCTGTATACCAAAACCATGTCGTTCCACCTTGCACATTAAGAGTAACCAAATCAGCAGAGAATGAACCTGATGATTTATCTTCATCAGTTTGAGATGGTGAACCACCTAATTCTGGAGAAGCGTAAGATGCGGTGGCAGTTAAACCATCTGCACCTGTTCCTCTTCGTTTGTAATTTATACTTGTGCAAACTATATTTGAATAGGTTGTTGTAGAGTAAGGGTCATACATGCTGTCGCCAACTTCTGGAAGGGTTGTAGTGCATCCAAAACTTCCTGCTGACTCCTCAAATACTCTAGTTCCAGTTCCTATTTGGTCGCCTAATGTATTGAATCCGTTTAACTCTAATTCCCATTCTAATGACAATTCTTTCCAAGCCATGATTAATCTCCTTTTTATAGAACAAACGCTATATTGCCGATTGACTTCTCTATACCTGTTAATGATTTCACTAATGTTTCCGTTTGGTTCTGTATTGCGTTTACTATTTGTGTGGCCATTGATACTTGCTGACTACTTCCTGTTGAGCCATTTACATCTACAGTACCAATAGAGTTTGATATTTCACCTACATCTTTGAAATAACCTGAAACTCTATCAAATATTTTCTGAAGTGCTAGTAACTCTGGACTACCTGTATCTCCGTTACCTATTCGGTTGTTCATCGTTTTTGTAATACCTTGTAAATATTCAGGTATTCTTGCTGTACCTGCTCCACCTATAAGAGTATTCATTCCTTCCAAGACAGAATCAAATATTGAAGTAGCTCCTGCACCTTGACTTACTGTTTGCTTTAATGCTTCAAACGCTTTCTGAGTATCTTTTGTTGCATCTTCTAATTCTTTCATAGGAGCAACACCAGCAATATCTATCGGTTTTTCTTGCTCTTCTTTTAAATCTTTAGTAGCATTCTTAGCCTTTTCAATTTCAGCAACTATTTTTGGATATAACTTCTTAATAGTAGCAATCTTTTTAGGGTCTCCACTATTAAGCATATCTGTAGCTGTTTTAAGAGTGCTTGCATTTCTAGTTCCAAAAACCTTAAACATATCATCACCTTGAGATTTTACATTTCTCATTGACTCTGAAAGTTTATCAAATGCGTTTCTAGCTTCATATCCTTTTGCAATTATAGCAGCTAATCCAGCAAGAGCACCAACAAATAAACTAGATTTAAGTATTGTTCCAAAAACTATTTGAGCTGTAGTAGCAACACCTAATGCCTTACTATAAGCAAATGTAGCAGCAACTAAAGCCCATATATTCTTTATAGCTGGTATCGCCGCAATTGACATTTTAGTAAGTCCTATTGCTATTGCTGTAAGAGCTATGTCAAATTTATAATTCCATATCGTTTTTATTGCATTACCAAATTGAACTAACCATTGAATTAATTGTCTCATAGAAGCAATAATTTTATCAACCCATTCTTTAATTTTACCACTTTCAATCAATAACTTAATCCTAGCAGTTAAATTAGCAAACATATTCTGTAACATTAAGTTCTCTGAAATAGCTTTGCCAACAGCCTCATTAGCTTCTCCAACCCAAGTCTTAAACTCATTGTAACGTCCACTAAGAGTATCTAATTCATCTTTTTGAGAACGATATTGTTTAGTTACAAAATCATTTATAGCAGCAGCCTTACCTTGTTCCGTAGTAGCAACTCTTAAAGCAGGAATATAACGAGTCAACATTGTGAAGTCGCCTTTTCTAGCAGCAGCAACAGCACGAATAGCAGTTTCTTCACCAATTCCAGCTTTTGTAAGACCAATAACAGCCTTAGAAGCATCACCTAATTTATCGGTTTCAACTCCAAGTAATCTTAAACTAGCCATTCTAGCCAATGTAACATCATCTTCAATACCAGTTTGTTCTTGAATTGCATTAGCCATTTCTTTTAAAGCAGGTAAGGCATCGGCAGAAGCTTCTCCATATTGGTCTATAGCATTACCTAAATTTCTAAGTGCTTTCTCTTCGGCAGCAAATGACATAACGGCTTTAGCACCATATGCAGTTATGGCGGTAAACGCTATTAACGCTTTAACCTTTATATAATTGAATGCTTTTTTAAATGCAACACCAATCTTTACGGCTACTGCTTTCATCTGTTGGTAAAATAATTTAGCTCTTTCAGATAACTCTTTAAAGTTAGCTAATATTCTTATCTTTATCTTAGACATTTGCAATTCTTTAAGTGCTATTCCCAATTCCTCTAATGCATTATTAAAAACACCTATGTCTATTTTATTTTGTCCAGTTAAATCAAGAGGCGGAACGCTTTCAGCAGCCTTTTTATATCTCAACATAGCTTCACGTGATTCGTCAATGATTTTTTTTGCTGATGTTATTCCTTTAATACCACTATCTGTAGAAGCAGCCTTACTAGCTAAACCAGCACCTAAACCAGCACCTAAACCAGCAGCACCAAGAGCACCGATTCCTGCACCTCCACCAGCCTTACCTGTTTGTTCTATATCAACAGTAATTTTCTGAATCTTCTTTAACTCGTTCTTTATTCCTTGAAATTTCTTATCAAAAAGAGTTAAATCAGCATCAATCTGTATCGCAACATTATCAATTATATTAGCCATTTATACCTCTATTAAGTTCTATAAGCTCGTTAATCTTACTATTTACCTGTTTCATATTAGGATTTGCTATACCTTCTGCATTCAACGCAGCTATCGCAGGTAACATCTTATCTCTCTTGTTATAACTATTTTTACGATTTTTAAGCATTACCGATTCAGTTGCAAAGATTTCATCATACTCTGTAGGCTTTAATCCATTACCTTGTGAGCATGATATATAATCCCATTTGTATGCATAAGACTTATATATGCGTAATTGTTGTATAGAAAAAGAAGCCACAATATCAGGCGTATAATTAAACACCTTACATATTGTGGCTATATCTCTTGACCAATCAACTGTTATTTCGTCGTTGTATCTTCTGATTTTTTTTTACTATCTTCAGCTTCTTCCTCTGGTGTATCTGACTTAACACCTAGAATCTTATAAGCTACTTCAGATAGATATTGGAAGTAATCTGATGTAAAGTTATCATCAATTAAACTATCCAATTCTTTATCGTCAATCTTATTATATTTCAATATTGCATACTTAATGATTTCAGTTATTCCATAAACCGTTGTGAATAAAGCATCTGCAAAAGCGAATTCATCACCATTTGAAGCGGGTTTTCCCATTTCATTTAAAGTGTCCAACATGAATTTACCACGTTGTTCTTTTGGCAATGTCTGTGCAATCAACTCTGCATTCTTTATATAGTCTTTCTGTTTAAGTTGACGTGATAGTTTCAAAAGAGAATTAAGAGAAAGAGCTTTGCAAACAAAACTCTTTTCTCCTATAATTACATCAAATTCTGGATTGATTACCTCTAACATAATAGCTCCTTTTAGTATTGTTAAATGTTATTAGGAAATTGAAACTACACCATTGAATTTAAATCCCCAAGTAGATTCAAACATATCGCCTACTGGATTTGTCGCTTCATGTGAATTGAAAAGAATTGAACCTGAATATTCACAATCTTCGTTACCTAGTACAACTCCAGCCGTTAATCCCATTATATTTCCAACAGTAGTGTACATTGTAACCGAACCTTCCCATTCTTCTACGCCAGCTTCAAATTCTTTCACTCCTAAAGAACAAAAAGTAGTTACATCAACCTCTTCCATTGAACCAGTTACACTCCACTCAATTGCACACCAAGTGGTTGAGCCAACTGTAACATATCCTGTTTTTCCGTGTGCCATTTCATACCTCCCATTAATTTTTCTAGATTAGCTAACACAATTAGTAGCTTACCTTAATATATACGTTTTTATATCGTATATATTTTCTAGATAAGAAAAACTATTGTTATAATGGCTAATTTGTTATATAATAAATTGTAATAAGGGATTAATATGAAAATATGTAGTAAATGTAAAATTGAGAAAAATGAGAGTGAATTTCATTCAAAACATAATCAATGTAAAGAATGTTTCAAGGAAAGTAGAAAGAAATATGATAAAAAATATAGTAAACAATATTATCTAAATAATAAGAGAACAGAATATCACAAGCAATATAAAAAACGTCGTCTAGAAACAGATACAACATACAAATTAATACACACTCTTCGTGGACGAATTACAACAGCAATCAGAACACAACACGGGAAAAAAGCCTTTAAATCTATAGAGCTACTAGGGTGTTCAATTCAAGATGTTCGGTCATACTTAGAATCACAATTTAAAGAAGGTATGACATGGGAGAATCATGGTGACTGGCACATAGACCACATAAAGCCCTGTGTTTCATTTGATTTAACAAACCCAGAAGAACAAAAGAAATGCTTTCACTATACAAACCTTCAACCACTATGGGCAGAAGATAATTTAAGCAAATATAATAAAAATTGATTTATTCCATATGAATTCTATACTGCAATATACCCTGCCATCCTTTATTCTCAGGGTCATTCAATATATAATTATTCGTATACTGGACTATATCAATACCATCCACTGAATCCTGTCTATCATCAAAGTAATCTCTCAATTCATCAATAATATCATGAACATTACTTAATCTTTCAGCTGTCTCAAATACCGAAAACTGAACATCGTAAGTGCCTATGTCTTCGCAAGTTGTATATTTAGGATTATCACCAATTATATTCAATGTTATAAAAGGATGACAAACACCTTCAGGAGCGATACCTACATATACAGTAGTGTTTATATTCGCTTTACACTCTGTTATCAACCATCTATTCAAATCTGATGCTCTATTACTCATATTAATATACCTTGTAATTATTCCTGTTATATACCGCTCTTCTTAAAAATGCTCTTGGCGTAATGTTCCTAGTGCCACATTCTAAATAAAGTGCGTATTCCTTATCTGAACCAACATATATAGATTTATCGCCATTTTTCTGCATTTGAATTGATTCTCTTAATGCGCCAGTCCTAGAATTAAAGTTATCTTTTGCATCAATTACTATTCTTTCCCCAACCTTATCTAGATATTTTGATACTATTTGTTCTATTTTTGTCATGTAAATATATACGAATTAATCACCTACGCAAAAACTAATCCATTTACAATCAACTTGAATACCCTCTGTAAGCCCCGTAACATGCCCTAATTCATTTATCCAAATGACTTCATATATATTCCCTTCCAATATAATCTCGTCGTTTTCTACTATATCTACATCATTATTTAGATATACTCTGATTGCCAAGGTTGAAGAAGGTAAACCCAACGCTATAATCTCGCCACCAGTAAGAGTAATAAATGCACATCTTTCTGTAGATTTAAAGGAATAAGAATAAATATATTGTCCATAATCGTCTGTAATGGATGATTTACTTCTTATTGTGCAATCTAAATTATATAATGACTCTCTTGACATATTATAACCAATCCAAATCTATATCCTGTTCTTTTAAAATACTATTGAAGTTGACATAATCTTCGTTTGTTGCATATCCACTTTGTATTAACCCACCTATCATTTTCTTCAATTGAGTCCAGTTCTCATATCTAATCATCTCATTTATAGTATATGTAAATGGAGCTAATGCAATAATCCTGTCAATTGTAAAAACTTGTGCCTCTCTTGAAATAGCTTTATCTGCATCAAATGAATTCTTTATATATTCTGTTGGTATAAATGGAAACCAATCACCATTTTTCAACCAATAAGCCTGTATTTTTGTATATAAAACATCGCTTCCAGACTTTGCAACTGGAACTAAATCAGTATCATTGTAATTCCCGCCTTCAATTACATAACAATCAGGTATTCTTATTCCTTCTCCACTATCAAAATATATCATAATTCCCCCTTAAATATATACGAAACTAACTTCACCACCAGCAGTAACGCTTAAATAGAACTCTCCCTCAAAATCATTGTAAAGAATATCATCAATTACATATCCAACTATTCCTGATTGCGGTATCTCCCCTATACTCCAAGTCCCCCCATTTAAAACAGGAGAATATTCCGAATGTATGTAATTAGGATATGTCCCGCTTACAGTTCCACCATTTTGAGTTATACCAACGCATTGAACAACACCATTAATCGTAATTGTTCCAGAATATCCACTTGTAACCAATATATTTCTTACTGTTGCGTTTGGTATAGTGCAATTAACAACATAAGCAGAACTGAATAATATGTCTGTATTGTATGTCGGTATAGTTCCTTTGAACCAATTACCAGCCTTATTGAAATCATTATCAATAGCACCAGTCCAAGTATTATAAGTAAACAATAACTCTGGCATAGAATTACCCATTACAGCCCAATTTATATCTTTATCCCAAGTTGAAAATGTGCTTAATGTAGCTAATTCCAAAGACGTTTTACCTGTTCCTTGCGAAGAAGTTAATAGTCCTCTGTCTGTATTCCAATAACAATCTGTAGTAGTTCCAGAAATATACATACCGCAAAAACCTCCAACATCAGCTTCTCCATTTGCTATTGTATCTGCATAACAATCTTCTATAGTGCCTACATCTAAATAGCCAGTAAATCCGCCAACTCTCGTTTTAGCTATGGCATTGCAGTTTTTAGAATAACAATTAGTAATAGTTCCTCCGACAACAGCCCCACTGAATCCTCCAGCTAATATTCCAGTTCCAACCAAATTCATATTCTCTGCATAACAGTTAGTAATTGTTCCAGCAATATGCGAGCCTACAAATCCACCAACATAATTTGCAGCAATCATATAACAATTTTTAACATAACAATTTGATATAGTTGGATTATTAGTCGCTCCAGTAAAAGAAATAAAACCACCTGAATAAGAACCAAGAACACTTGAAGTAGATACGCAATCTTCAGCATAACAGTTAGTAATTGTTCCGCCAGTAATAATTCCAACGAAAAACGATTTATAACCTCTAGATTCAGTAAGTCTAATATTCTTTGTATAACATTTGTCAATAACGCTAGAAAGATATCCATAGTCACAGAATCCAGCAGCAACCCCTGTAGCAGAACTAGCTCCAGTAGTATTAATAGTTGTATTTCTTACAGAACAATTAGATATGTAACTTTTATATACTAAATCAGTGTTACTACCACCTTGAGCTACGAATCCTGAACTTGTGCTACCTGCTACAGTAGTTCCACTTGTTGTAATTGTTGTATTAATTACATGACAATCTGTTACATAATTATCTGTACTACTTGAACGAGTCTGATATGTAAATCCTCCTGTTTGCCCTAAAGTTCCAGAATTTGAAATACTACCACTAAAAATACAACCTGAAACAACAGAATTTGATATAATATATGCAAACCCACTACAATATGAGTTAGTAGATATAGTTGAATATGATTTTACGTTTGTTACTGTTGAATTTATTATTGTATATGCAAAAGTTCCAGCACCAACAGCGGTAGTATTTGTTTTTGTAAAAGAGCCACTAATAGTTAAATCTTTTACTATTGCTCCATTAACAGTTCGGAAAAAACACGGTGATTGACCAGCACCAGCAGCTACGCAAACTATATTTGATATTGTAAAATTTTGTCCATCAAGCGTTCCTGTAAATGCAGCTCCTCCAAAGAAACTCCAAGCATTTCCAATTCCAGCATATCCAGCCGTAGTAGAATTCAAATCATTTACAAGAACATAATCTCCATCCATATTGGCGGTAATAGCTTGTAATTCTGTCCAGTTAGTTATATTAGTTGCCATAATTCACCTTTAAAATTCAGTTAAAACAGCCAATACCTTTAAGTTATCAGCCAATTCATGTGGAGTAAATCTTATATATGTAGTCTCATTAGCTTTATCTACACTGTCATAAGCACCCCAAACAGCCCCATCATTAGTTGATTTAGCCCATGTTCCAGATTGAGTAACTGAATTATCATCATATAACAATTGATTATTTACAGCATTAAACAATCTAATTCTCATTTTAGGAACAGTAGAACCAAATGCAGTAGAAAATCTCCAAGAGAAAATCTTATTGCTTACATTTGAATTCTTTATTGAAGGTTGGAAATGATAATCAGTGCTTGTATCATCATAAGCGACACCCAAAGATATTATTTTAGAAGGTATGCAAGTCAGTCCCATAATCTTCCACTCAACCTTGAACTGTATCTCATTTGAAACATTACCAACATTTGATAAATCCAAATCATTACCAAGCAGATTCCATACTCCACTGTTATCGCTTATTCCAGAAGTCCTGAATGATATATAATATTGCTCAGAAGGTATACTAAGAGCTATATCGCTTCCTACATAATTGATTGATTTAACATAAACTGAATTATAATCTCCAACCTTATTGAATGTTATTTTTGGTGTTATAGCCACATTATTACTTGTTGATGTATATTGAACGTCAGCACATAATGGTAACGCATAAATATAGTTAGTTCCAGCAGTTATAGTTGAAGATGTTATATATGTAATGCAGTTGTTTACACTTATTAAAAATGGTGCTCCTGTTCCAAATGATACATATCTAGGAAGATTTGGAAATGCCGAATATTGATTTAACTGTTTATTATCACTTAACAATATCCTGTCAAAGTTACTTCCATCTGTTCTATATTTAGTAAAGTATATCCTATTACCTGTAGCTATGATAAATCCATCCATAGAAGCAGAGTAAGCTATATTATTCATTGTAGAAGTAGCGGCAAATGTAGTAGCTCCAAACGGTGCTTTCTCAATACAGTTATCTCCAGCCCAAAGAGTAGACGCCGAAGTTATATTCCTTACATCAATAGTCCTATATACTCTTGTTGATGTAGTAAAATATCCACAAGGAATTCCACTTCCGTTTCCGTGAGAAGCAGTGGCAATTATGAAGTTACCATTTTGAGTCGGAGTTCCTGTAACAGCACCATGAGCACCAGAAAGTAATACAAATGCGTTTTCTGAAGCACCAGATACAACTGTTAAAGCAGCTCTTAGATTATATTTGAACATTATTGGATTGGCAACTGTATTTAAAACATAACAATCTTGAGAAGTCAAGCTATTTTTTATTACATCTAATCCTAATGATACAGTATTTGTGTTTACTGCTGCATTCTTCAACCAATATACTGCTCTTATATTATCTAAATTAGTTGCGGCTGATATAGTTGTTCCAGTCATATTGAACAATTCAAATCTTAAACCTTTGACAATCATTAATCCACCGTTAGCAACAGTATTATTAGTGACAGCAATAGCAATCCTTAACTCTTCAATTACATAGTCACCATCAGCAATAACGCCAGCATCTGTAGTCAATGTTATTCCTGTATTTGAACCTATAGCTGAAATTTCATACCAAGTAGTTATTGCTGATGGAGTTTTAGAGCCGAAACCTATTCTTGAACCTACAGCCAATCTTGAATCAGTCCATAAAGAGCTTGTTCCAGTTACAGCAGTTCCATTAACGCTTGCTGTTCCAGTAGTATAGGTATCATATATAGTTTTAATACCTTTTATTGTGTTATTGCCTGCTTGTGGGAATGTAAGCGTTATAAAGCCAAGTAGAGTAAAGTCAAATGTAGTTCTATTCAACTCAAATAATTGAACTCTACGGGTAGCAGCAGCGGCAGCACCATCGGCATAAAAAACATAATCTTTGTTAGAAGTCCATGTTATAGCAGATGAAAATAAAGAAGGTATGCCAATAGATGTTTCCAAAGGGCTACCAAATCCAATATTAGGTGGGCTTACATAATTGTCTGATTTATTTATTCCAGTTCTTTGCGTAATTATCCCGCCTAATCCTAATTTAGTAGAATCGTATGCATCAACTCCATAAGCGTAAGATGACAAACTTCCAAAATTCAATTCTTTAAATATATTCATAAGTTCCTTTTTATGTCTTTAGTGCCGTTATTGACAAATTTACCCAATCTATAGACGTAACGCTATCAACTACAAATGTTATAACGTCACCTTTTGCAACCACAACAGATGTCCAATCAGTTATAGTTGAACTGTTTGTAGACTGACTTGATAAATTAGGTTTCGTTCCAACGCCAATCATTGTTGTTCCATTCTTATTTATAGTATACGCAATAGAGCCGCTAGTTCCTTCTTTTGTAGTTATGCTCCATTCCTTTAATTCTCCACCATAAGGCATTACAACTCTTCCTTTTTCGCCAGTTGTTATATCGCTTCCTGCTCCGTCTGTTGTTGAACCGAATGTTGAATATAAATCTTGGTCACCTGTATTAGTTCCGCTTAGATTAGTCGCCAATATATTTCCAGATACTTCAAGTTTTTCTGATGGTGCAGTTGTTCCTATACCTACTTTACCACTTACCAAAACATTCTTATTATAATCCCAAGTAAACGGAAGACCAGAATAAGCTCCAACAAACATTCTTTCAGCAGATAGTAATTTAACTCCACTAAAACCTAAATTGGTTGAAGATGGTTTTACTTTTACAGCAGTTATTCTCCAGTAACTATCACTCGTATGATAGGCGATAGTTGAAAAATGTGTTACAGATGCAGTAGTGTCAAGAGTAACATAGTTCTTTCTAGTCGTCCAAGTGCTTGGAGCTGTTCCACTTTCCCAAGTTACATTTAAACTACTACTAACTGGATTATTCCAAGATTGAGCAAGAACACCCATAGCTGAGGCTAACCAACTTCCACTAGTAATAGTAATTCGCATACCATCATATAATGTTCCATTAATTGTGATTATATCAGGTCGGTTAGCAAGTAAATATTGTCCACTATTTATACCTGTCGCATTTATCCAAGCCCCATCTGATACTTGGCGGTATTCAAAAGCATAAATTGGCTTAAAAGCAAATTGGTCGGCATAAATTCCTGACATAAAAGGTAACAAACTATCTGTTCCAGAAACTGCTACTGATGTTGGATTTTTATCTAAGAATCTGTAATCTCCAGAAATTAAATTACCCACTATATTCGCAGCGCCATTTACAGTTAAAGCATTTGTTGGAGCATTTGTTCCTATACCAATCCTACTATTCGTCGTATCAACATTCAAAACACTTGTCGTGCCATCGGCTTTAGTTATCTGAACAGCAGTAGTGGAGTCAGCGTTAGGGCGGATTTTAGGGGTTTTAACATAGGTAAAAGGGTGGTTAGTTCCGTCTAGTTTGGCGTAGGTAGAAGAAGCAGTAGCTGTTGGTAGATAGTCATTTATATTTTTATCAAAATCAAAGTAACCCTCTGTTTGATGCCAAGAAGGGAATTGACCAGTAGTTGTTAAGGGAGTTCCGTTTACGTCAGCTAAATCAGTAAAGTCTTTATGTCTTACTACCCTTACAAACAATGAACCAACACCAGCAGCACCAACAATAGCAACTTCACCAACTATATCTGAATGATGAGGAACAGAAGGTTGAACATTAGTCAACTGTCCAGCAACAGCCTTTGATACATAAAGCTTATCACCTTCATTCCAAGTAGTTCCCCATACTCCAGAACCACTATAATTTGTCTTAATCTGTCTTACATAACCAAATGTTGTAATAAATCCATCAGTATTGTCTTCTATATCGTTCGTTGTTATACCTTCAACACAACAAGTTGTCTCGGAATCTGCTTTAGCCAGCCATATCTTAGGACGATTACCTTGTCTACCATCAAAGTAAACGGGTGAACCATTAGTAATTGTTTCCCCAGAACGATTATGTACTTTAATAAATAACTCTTGACCAATTTGCTGAGTTACATTATCTGGCATTCCTAAATTTAAAGTTCCGTCTGTTGTGTTCCAAGCTAATTCACCTTCTGCAACAGTTACATTTGCAGCTAAATCAAATTGAACACTATCTGTTGTTAAATCAGTTGCCGTCAAACCATGAACCCCTAAATCAACATCTCCAGTAGCTCCCGTATATGGAACAAAATCACTTAAATCAACGCTAGAGCCTTTGTCTGTATTGGTTATGACAAGTTTATTTTCATCAGCTCCAACCCCTTCTGAAACACTAATGCCATCGCCAGCAATAAATTTATCTAAAATATATCCGGCAGTAGGGTCATTTACATCATACTTTACCTTCTCATCTGAAGAATTACCACCAACATATTGCCCTTCAATACTTTTGGATATATATGTGTCAGTTCCAACATCATATTTAGCAATTACCAATAAATCCTTGTCTTCCAAAGATGTCACTGCCTGCAATTCTGATATTTTTAAGTTAGCCATAATAAAATTCCTCTACTATATATACGAGATTATTCCTGCTCCAAGCTAAATCCGCCCTCTGTCAAAATAATAAATCTGTCTTCAAGCAATATTAAGTTCTCAGTGTAATTATTATCGCAATAGCCTACCCATCTTCCATCAACTTGTAATCCTTTTGTCAATCCTACATTAGCCCCTAACTTATTTACCCATATAACCTCATAAATAGCGTTGTTGATTATAAGTTGGTCTGTTTCCTTGATATCAGTTCCCTTCTTGAAATATGCCCTAATATCTAAAGAATTAACAGGATAACCTAATGCTATCGCTTCGCCACCGCTTAATGATTGAAAAGAACATATTGCGGATGATTTATCGGTGTAATTATATACAAATTGACCATATTCATCTTGTCCGCTATGTCTTTGCTTTATAAGGGCAGTTACATTAAGGAATTGATTACGTGACATATTACTCTATCACTCCTGTAGGCAAATCACCATTTATATTAGTCCACGTAGCTGAATAAATATCAACAGGATTTAAATCTGAATAATATCTTCTTGATATTGTATTGAATGTTAATCTTCTGTTTATAATCCATCGGTTAGCATAAAGTACGTTATCAAATTGAATATAACAATCTCCATCTTGTGTAGCAACCTCGTCCTGAGAATATAAAGTTTTGCCATTGAATGTACCTATATCATAATAAGCTCCGTTAACGAAAATATCTCCCCATCCACTCAAACACAAATCTCCACCACAACCGCTAGAACTACTTGAAGAAGAACTAGAAGAAGAACTAGAAGAAGAACTTGAACTGTAATCCATACTTTCGCAAAACCCTATAAACTTGCAATCTACCTGTAATCCTTTGCACAATCCAGTCCTCAACCCTAATACATTGATATAAACGACTTCATATATCCTATCGTCAATTATGATTTGGTCACTTGCTACAACGTCTATATCATGATTTAAATATACTCTGATAACCTTTGTATGAACCGGCAATCCTAAGGCAACTATTTCCTGTCCATTCAATTCTTTCATACCACATCTTGGAGTAGATTGAGTTTGATAGGTAGTAATATATTGTCCATAAGAATCAGTAGTAGTTACTTTACTTCTTATTTCACAAGTTAGTCTGTATAAACCGCTCCTTGACATAGTTTTCTCCTTACCATGTCAATGTTTTTCTTACATATCTTGACAGTGTTTGTTTATCAGCTAATAGTAATTGCGATACAGGCGAATTATTATCAAATTTAGTATAGGAATAATCCCCCAATGATTCTGATTTATAGATACCAGTTTGTAGATTTTCCGCATTACCTTCTGTCATTAAAGTATAAGCCAATTTATTACAGATATTGATTAAATCATTTGGAACAGTGTAGGTAATATATACTTCATCTGATTCGGAACTGGAACTATCTCCGTCTTCTTCAACGGGATAAATATAACCAGCGCGGTATTTAACATAAATATTAGCATTACCAGAATTAAGTGCTCTATTGAATGTAATAACGTCATCTGTTTTATCCTCCCTTACAAATTTAATAGCCAAATCTGATTTGTAAAACCTTATATATTCCGTTTGTCCACCCAATACAATCATGTTATCAGGCTTAATCTTTCTGCTTGGCTCATTGTTATATTGCGAAGATAATGTAACTGTAATATCTGTTATACCACTTAATTCATCTGCAATATCACCCATTCTAGGATTTAATGAATAAAGAATATATGTTGAAGTAATATCTCCATCTAAATCTGTTATATCTACTGTAAGTTTTGTTGAATCAGAGTAAATTGTTGCAGAATAAACGCTAGAATCTACTGTTATATTGATTCCATTGTATAAATCAGTACTTACATCTAATACTCTATCAATAGGATATATAGGTAGGATTAAATAATTATCTCCAGAACCACTTAAATATGATGTATGAGTGCCATATTCGAATTCTCTATTACAATAATTAATAAGTATATCGGTGGAAAGTTGAAGAGCGTTTATTATAGATTGGTCAGTATAAGTAGTATTAGGAAAGTCTCTCCTAAAAAGTGTTGTATTTGATAAAGGCATAATTTTTCTCCTTAAAAACGGGGACAGTCAAGTAGAAGAGTGGAAAGGAGCAACCTCAACTACTTGACGCCCCTATGTAACTTAAACGCCAGAACTTGATTCAGAACTATCAGAACTTAATTCAGTGCTATCGCTAGAACTTGAGCTTGAAGAAGAACTATTTCCTTCTGAACTTGAAGAAGAGCTTGAACTAAAACCTTCTGAAGAGCTAGAAGAAGAACTACTTGAGCTTGAGTTTGAACTAGAAGAGCTTGATTGTTCCCATTCCTCGCTTGATTCTTGATATTCCATCGTATTTAAAGCCACGAAAGGAGCAACGACTGAACCATTTTCCAAAGTTACAGGAGACGACCAAATAGGTGCTCCCTGAACTCTCATTGCTATTTTAATAACTGATTGGTCACTGTCAAATAGCACATGTTCGCTAATTTCTTTCCTAAGCTCTTTTTGAACTATAGTGTACTGACTGAAATCGCCAAGAATCAAGCAATCATCTTTTGCAGCAGAACAAACAAATACTGGATATCCAAGGAAATAAGCTTTACCTTCAAACATATCCAATAGAAAATCATTCTGATGTTCTGTTACAAGTGCAGCCCATATATCTTGAGACATTACCCAAACACCTTTACTTCCGCCATAATAAGAGCCAACCATCTTAGCTCCAGTTCCAGCCCAAGTACCTGTTCCTGCAACGTAAACTGTGGCTTCGTCACCACCAGCACATACGCCACCCATAGCAAATTGACTCAAACCATATATTACAGCTCTATCCAATTGATATTTAACTGAATTTACACCAATTGTATTAATATAACCTACCATTGCATCTACGTCTTGTATAATCTCGTTTGTAGCTGGAATCTTTGCAATAACCTTTCTCAATGGCATAGCTTTATTGTCGTATTGAATTTTAGAATCAGGTGTAGGTTCGCCTTCGTCAACCCAATAAGCTCTTGCACCAAAGAATGATAAATCGGTGGCACGACTTGTATCATAACGAGGCAATGTAATCCCGTTATTTGAAGTTACATTGATTTTATTGCACAGTTCATAAATAGAACCTTCCATAAAGTTTGGTGCAAGTATATCAATTATAGGTTGGTCATTTAATGCAGTATCTACTTTCTCTGATTGTCCCATTATCGCTTTCTGAATAGCCAATTTCTTTTCTAATTTCATTTTTATATTCCTTTATCTTTTCTCTTTTATCTGAGCGTTTATAAAAAACACACCATATGCCTTTAAAGATATATACGATTTTAATTAATGTGAACAAAAGAGCCTTATAACTTTTACATTATAAGGCTCTTTATTAATCAATCTATCTCAACGATTAGCTATCTGTTCCAAAAACGAGAGGACTCAGAATCGTTCCGCCCTTAAGCGTAAGTGTTCTCGCTTTAGTAGGCATACCAGCAGCCCGATAAATGAAGCGATAAGCCTCCTGGTCAGTGTCGAACAGGATGTGAACTGAAGATTCCATCCGTACATTGCCCTTCGTTCCGATTATATAACCTTCGCTCCAATCGCAGAAACCAATCGTACCCGCTTCGCCATTAGCCCCAAGCATGCAATTTACGACATTGACTGGACGACCCATGATTGTACCATAAGGAGATACAGCATAGTTTTGAACCATTACAGGATTTCCAGCAGTATCTTCCAATTTGAGAATATTGCTATGAACCGCTGGACTCATATACCATTCAGCCGATTTCTTATTAATCTGCGAAATGTACATAGACATAAGTTCCGCCACCGTAGGAGTAGAAGCATCAGCCAACGTAACCGCTCTTGAACCAGCAGCACCAACAGCCGCAGTGAAGTTGCTTAAAGACCCATAAAGCATCTCGTTATCCAGCACTAAACTTAGAGCAGTACCGAAATCCTCTTGAGCCGCCATCAAAATACCATGAGCGTCGTCTTCTATGATTTCTGATGTGAAAGCCGCCAACCAACCGAATTTCTTTACGGGAGCAGAAAGAACCTTTACAGCTCTCTTCTGATAGGACATTGCCGCACCTTCACCAACCGCAACGATATTAACGCCAATATAGTCAGCGGGAGTTCCTAGAGGTTCGTCAAAAGCCTTCAACTCAATCGAATTAAAGTTCTTGCCAACTGGTCTTTTACGTGCAAGATTAAAAAGCTCAGACTTCTCAAGTACAACCTTCTCAATCCCACCAATAACATCCTTGTCCAACAGAGCACCACCATCAGCAGTTACGCTTTCTGAAGCACCTGCGATAACTTTGGTCTCAGCATCACCAACGCCAGTTTTGATGAACTTAGCTAATTTAGTAGCCTGCAAAAACTTCATCTCTGGACTCATATTCTGTTCTTTCACTTCAATATTCATAATTTTATTATCCCCCTTATCTTTTTTGTCCAAATTCTCTAACTTGGACTTTAATTCCTTAACCTCATCCTCTAAGTCACTAAGTTTGGTATCTTCAACCGCTTCTACCTTGACTTCAATTTCCTTTGCGAACCCTTTTTCAATAAGTTCAACAGCCATTTCAGCGGAAACTTCAATCTCAGTATCAATAGCGATTTCATTATCACCATCTTTATATGACTTGATTATCACCAATTTCTTCATAATCTTATTCCTTCTTGTTTTACCATCTCTATATAAAATAGGGGTAGGCTGATTTATAACGGGGTCACCGTATTTAAACTCGTTATCACTATATACGATTTTAATATCGCAAAAGTTTTCCTCTTTTTGTAAACTCTTTTTCCATCTCCTTCAATTCCATCTTTAACATAGCTTTTCTTTCCTCAATCAACACTTCTTCTTCTTTCTGTTTAGCACTCTTTATTATCTTAATGCTTCTATCTATTTGCTTTACCACTTCCACGTGAACGATATCTTCTTTTGTATCAATATTTGTGCTATTTTCAGTAATATTTTTAACTTCTTCAATTTTCTCCTTGAATTCCTGTTTAGCTTTTTCGCAATCAGAACATTTAAGATTAAGCATTTCAAGAGTGGATGATTTGATTTCCATCTCAGATATTTGCTTGGCTGTTATTCCTGCTTTGTAATTATCGCCATTTGCAACCATACTAAATTCAAGTAATATGTGGCTCTTGATAATTCTTTCTGCATTACCTTTATATTCAGGATACTTCTGCTTAATTATATAGTTCTCTTGTGCAAATTTACGCTCGTTTTTCTTAACAAAATCAACTGGAATGAAGCCAATAGACATACCGCTCAAACTGCCATGCTTCACTAATTTCCTAATATCTTGTGCGAATTCTGTTGGGGCAAAGTCTATACGTGCTTTAATTCCATATTCATCAACCACCAAAGACGTGCATTTACCTATGATTTTAGTTTTATCGTGATTAAAAAGAACCACTGGATGTCTTTGGTAAACATCTAGCATAACTCCTTCTGGAACAACAATATCACAGCTAAAATCAATCTCACGTGTACTTATATAACCTTCTGCCTCATTTTCTCCAATAGGTGCAAATTCTTTTACCTCTATTGTTTTACGAGTGAGTGGCATTTCTTTAGTGTCACGCTCAACAGTAGATATCTCTTGGTCTATTAAAAAGCGACATTCTGAATCAATACATTCGTAAAATTTTGAAAACGCTATTTTATCTTTCATTTGTACTCTCCTGAACTGGTTTTATATTTGAATTTGAATTACCAACTTTAATATCATCTCCCCCTTCAACAGGGTCTAAATCCAAATATTCCCTAGCTTCATTAATGGAAATTATGCCAGCTTGAACGTATTTTGTGTTTATTTCTGCATCCTGTTTCCTATCTTCAGAAATACAATCGTCAAATTTAAAGAATAAATCACCTGAATCATCATAGAAGCGTTTTATAAGAGCTTCATTTAGCGTATCCTCAATTCTACGAAGTCTTGGTGCTATCCCATACCGCTGATACGATATTTGGATGTCCGTAATTCCAGCCTTCAATTGGTTTTCAGAATCCAAAAGTGCAAAAGGAATACCGAACATACTTGCAATATCTTTCTTTGTCTGATGTCTACCTTCCAAGAACTGCATCTCTTGTGGTTTGAATGATAATGGCTCAACGTCAAAATTATTATCCATAACAGAAACTTTACCAGCACTCTGAGTTCCTTTATACAGTCTATTCCACTCTAAAGTTAATCTCTTTTGGTCTTCTTGAGTAAGCTGTCCTGCATATTTAATAATGAAATCAGGTCTACCATTATTCATAAGCTGACTGTTTTCGTAGCGATTGTACAGATTATTACGTGATACTTCAGCAAAAGCCGCCTCTATACAACTCTTACCATAGAAAGGATTTGAAGGATTAGGTACTGAGAATCTAATAACTTCATCTGTTTTAAGAGCTGATTTATCTTTATTTCCATAGATATAACCACTGATGATGCTATCTTTTGATGGAACTACCTTTGTAATATCTGGACGCATTTGATATAATTCAGCAGGCATTCCACTCTTATCAAAAACAATATAAAGATAAGCATTACCACACAAGTCCATATATGTTTGTGTTAATTGCATATTGTCAAAGTAGTTGGAGTTCGGATTAACATTATATATCAGGTCTAATACAGGATGGTCATAAATCTCTTCTATGATTTCTACTGGTTTCGTATTAGGGATTGACTTTACAATTGATTTAAACATCTTCTTATCAACTTCTTTTGCTGTAAAGTTCTTGATTCGCTTCTGATTTGGAGCTGTTCTGGCATATAATCTTAGTTTTTGTGTTGCAACCGATTCACCATTTAAACGAGCACAAATAAATGACCAAGACTTATATTGACTCAACATATCTTCCTGAGTCATTTCTTTTTTATCGCTCCATGTTTCTTGGGTGATTGTTTCAATGTTATGTTTAGTTACTGCTATTGGAGTAATTGCCTTTTCTTCAACGATATTTTGTTCTATAACCTTTTCTTCCACTTTCTTCTTAAAAATATTGAACATCTTTATTCTCCTCTGTTATGCAAAAAATACTTGGTTATTGTCGCAAAAATCAAAACTATTATCAACTTCAACAAAATTCATCGTAAAATCATTAGCCACTTTCTCTTCTTTTGGACATACAATTGGCGATATAAATGAGGATAAACCATTACAAGCGAGAGCCAAAGCAATAACTGTATCGTCATGTATATCTACTCCTTGTCTGGCGTTATATGTAATCAATCCCGTTCTGGTTTCCTGCACTTCGTAACATTCCAACTCATGCCTTAAAATATTGGCATTCTCTAAATCAGCCCTCCACTTGATATTTCCTTCCATTATATGTATGCGTAAGTTGTTAATAAGTTGCTGTTTTGACGAATTTGAGAAGTGGAAAGGAGTTATCTTCACTCCTATACTTGTTAAACCGTCATAAATAGCGTTACCAACTCCTGTCGAATCCATAATTACTGTAGGTGTATCTGTGGAAATATATACGTTTTTAATCATTTGTTTCTGGATTTCCCAATCAATGTCATTAAATCTCTTTATGAATTTAATGTGTCGGCATTTAGCACAAAGACCAACAATAACCGTAAAGTCAACTTCTTTACCTAAATCCAAGCCCAAAATAGTATTAGAGTTACACTTACAATCTTCTGAGTGGTCTTTATATAGGCAGCGTTCTATTTTTTGGAATACCTCTCCACCAGAATCAGTCCATTCGGCTAGATATTCTCTTCTAAAAATCATTTCCGGTGTACTTTGTTTAATTTTATCCAATTCTTCTTTTGTTAATTTTGGATTTGCAGAAGAGGGGAAGTTAAATGATTCAATACTTTTATCGTTACCAGCTATACCTTGCATATATAGTTTGTGAAACCAAGTACCTCTTGCTCTAGGAGAACTAATAGCCATTAACGAAGCTTTATTGGCAGCAAGGGCAGCTCTTAATACGTCATCCCACAAATAATCCGCTAAAAAATCCGCCTCATCGATTATAACATGGTCAAATGAGTATCCACGCAACCCGTCTTCGTTATCTGCGGAAAGGAATAATATCTTTACACCATTTGGGAAAGTAGCTGTAATTGGGGCAGATTTATACCAAGTAATCAAATCCGGACACTCTTTTGTAATTAATTTTAAAGCATCAACTCCTCGCTTGGCTGTGTTTAAAGTTGGAGCGACCCACGCAATCGTGCTATGTTCATTATATTTACCAGATAAACAGCGAGAAATAACGTCAGCTCCGCACAAAATAGACTTTCCAGATTGCCTCCCAGCGCATATAATCTTGAATCTAGCTTTACTTTCATGTACTTTTTTCTGTGCCGCATGAGGTTTGTATCTTAAAACTGCTTTATCACTGCTTAAATCTTGTGTTACATTTTTGTCGTTAGTTACATTTTTGTCGCTCATTTTACTCCTTCATCAAAATCTATAAGCGGAGCCCAAATTATTTCTATTTTATTATTCACATGTACTTCTTCGTCTTTTTGAACTTGATATCCGAGCATTTGCGATATCTGTTTGATGATATTTACTGCATCTGAATCTTTTGCTTTATCCAATCTATCTACCAAATTCTTCACTAAATATGTCTTGGATGCTTGTAATTTAGCCGTATCGTCGTTCTGTAATCTGTTTGCATATTCAACCGCTGCTGGAACCGCTAATATTTCCTGTGCTCTTTTTAAATGATATGGCGATTTATAACCAGCCTGTTTGTAAGCCAAATTATAAGGCAAACCCTCCAGATATATAGCGTCAATAAACTCTTTAGCCATTGGAGTAATAGAGCCTGTGCCTTTTGGTCTACCCTTAACTAATAGATTATCGGTGCCAACTTTGCTCTTTTTAACTACCTTATCACTCATTTAAGCTCCTTTATAATCTCATTACTCTTCAATTTAGCCATTGCACTCGTTTCTAAATTAGTAAATTCCTTCCTGCTTATCTTCAACTTCTTCATAATATCTGATATAGTGTCATTATCAACATGTCTCATTATCACTAATTCCTTCTCCTTCTTGCTTAAAATATCGTCCATTACATTATATATACGCTCTTGACAGTCACTTGCATAGATTTCATCATATCCACATTTATCTATTTTATAGTACATCTCATCAATCTTATCTTGTTTCTCGTTTTTAGATACAAAAGCCTCTTCTGGCGTATCATCATTTAATATGTCGTCCATGTTTAGATATGTTCTTCTTTTGGTGCGAACGTTTGAATATCTTAACTTGTCGATAATTTTTGTGTAGCAAATTTTATAAATATACGTGAACAAGCCGCTTTTGGTTTTATCGTATTTCAGTATTGCGTTATAAACTAGCATCAATATATCTTGTTTTATATCTGGCGTATCAAGTAATTGTGTATTTCCTGATGTAGTGTTATATATAAGGGCGTTAATGCAATCGGTGTAAGATATGGCTATTTGTGCTCTATAATGGTCATCTCCTGTAAGTAGCCATTTTTCATATAGGGCGTTTTGTTCTTTTGAAGTAAGTTGTGTTGGAGTTTTAGACATTTTTATCCTTTTTGACGTTAATAAGCTCTTCTCTTACACTTTTCATTATTTCAAGCCATTTATCATCTGGCAGTTTCCTTTCAAAAAAGAGTTCCAATAGCATCATTTTCTCTTCAATAGTAAAAATTACTTTCACTTGGTTTCCTTTAATTCTTCAACTTTCTTGTTTTTATTTAATGATTCTTGTATTTTAAGTGCTAATTTATTGCCTTTTTCCTTCCTTAATCTATCTTCTTCTTCCAATTTATTAATTCTATCTGTAAGTGTTTCTATGCAAAACTCTTGCGCTACTACCAAATTAATTAATCTATCTAATGTCATTTTCGGTTCCTCCTTGCTTGTTTGTAATCCTGATATACCTGACCTATATCTATGTTCTCAATTTGCTTCAATAACTCCTCTTTTTTTGTGATATCGCTTATGTTTTTATTTATCAGTCTTGTTAATTCTGTTTTAGCTTGTTGTGTTAAGTCTATAACTGATTGGGTGTTACCTATTTTTTGAGAGAATTTAATCTTGTTAAAAATGCAGTTTAAGCACATGTTATTTCGCCTCCACTTTAGTTAGGAATTCAGTCCATAGATTGATTTGTGTTAATTCTCCATATTCATTCATGCAACGTTTTGATGGTTCAATATTATCAAAATAGTATGGTAATTTTGCTTCATAAATTGCTGTAAGGCTTTCTGCCACTTCGTCTTCTGTTACGTGACATCTTACAGAGTTATTTCCAACATAAATACTAGAGCCATTTAATAGATGGGCTTCAGGTACGTTCTGTGTTTTATAAATTAATTCTCTACTTGCACCGAAGTTAGTTACTAAAGGATAACAACCGCAAGCAATTGATTCTGTGATTGGTTTTCCGAAGCCCTCACTTTGTGCCGCTGACAAGTAAACATTTGACGCACTATATATATTAGCCATATCTTCAACGCTAAATTCATTGCATAGATATTTCATTTGCAAGGGGAATATAACCGTTGACGCTTGTTCTGCCGTATATTTTAGCATTAGCATCATTGTTTTTAAATCTGAACCACCCTGAGCCAATCCGCGAACATCAGAGTGAATATTTAGATACTTATTCTTGCAGTTTGTTTTCTCTAGGTATTTTTTCCAACCTAGAATCATTGGGTAGAATCCTTTTCGAGACCTATCATCGCCGCAATTAGCTGAAACGATTGTAGTAAGCTCTGTATCATCGTTTAATACATTGCCTTGCATAAGCTCATTAAAACGCTTTCTAGCTATGTTTCTGTCAATAATACGATATGCTGAATCAAGTCCCAATGGAACATATGTTGCTCTTTTTGATACTTCTGTTGGGATTTGATTTAAAGCCCACTCTGTTACGCATATTGGATAGTCTATTTCGTGTAGAGTTGGGATATTACACATGCCAAACGGAGAAGAATCTACCATTAACAGTGATGCTATTTTCGCTCCTGTAGCTTTTATTTTCTTAAAAAATGACGGTTCGAGTATAAAGATGTCATACGTAAATAGGACTAAATCTGGATTCCAAGTTTTACACTCAGCTAGTATTGATTCTTCTCCTATATAACCAGAGCCCCAATTAGGCAGAATCTCTATCCCGTTGTATTCTGTCTTGTATTTAGCACCATAATAAGCAATCATTTTCAGTTCAACATTTGGTATTTTTGGAAGCATCTCTAGAAGTTGCTTGGAAATCATGCCATAACCTGAGTTAACCGCCACATGTACACTTGATATTAATATCTTCATTTTGTTCTCCTTTTTTGTTGTTATATAAAACCCATAAATGTTTTGAAGTGATTGAGTGTTAATAGATTTAGTCCTAATTGGTTGAACATCTATATAATCTTTTATCTTATTGTTTGAAAATATTTCTATAAGTTTAGTGTTGATTGTTTTAATTCTCAAATTAAGATTTAGTGGTATATTTTTATTTAATCCATTAAGTAAACCTGTTTTTGTCCCAAATCCGCAAATATCAAACTCATTATCTTTTCTAGGCGTCCAATCATGACGTTTTGCTCCAACCGAATAAACAATCATTCTGCAATCAAACTCTTTTAAAAATTCTAAATATGTCACTGTTGTTCCTTATAAAGTATCCATAAAATGTTTTGAAGTGATTGAGTATTAAGAGAATATGTTATAAATGGTTGACTATATATATGTTCTATTATTTTATTACTACTTAAAATTTCTATTAACTTTTTATTAGTTGTTTTTATTCTATAGTTTGTAGCACATGTTATTCCTTTTTTTGTTATGTTATTTATTAAACCGCAATTACGACCAATCTGCCCTACATCAAATTCGTTTTCATCTCTAGTAGTCCAACTATGACTTTTTGAACCAATTGAATAAACAACCTCTCTACAACTGAACTCTTTTAAAAATTCCAAATAAGTCATGTTAACCACCCGAACTTATCTTCAGTCTTTACTTCAGTTTCTCTTTCCCACAGGCTATAAACACATTTGAATGTTCCGAAGTCAACCAAGTCCCTATATCTTCTTACATACAATATATCGCCATCTAGGACGTAATTTTCGATATACCAATAAGATAAAGGCAACACCATTCCTACCCATTTAGCCATTCTCATACTTCTCTGCACAAATTTCTTCGCTAAACATCCTGAACGCCCGAACGGTGGATTTCCTATAACCAATCTTTTGCTGCTATAATCCATCTTCAAATTATTAAAATCAATCTGAGTAATGTAATTCTTATCTGGTTTAATATCATATGCTTTTAGTTCAAATGGATAATCTTGTAAATAATCAGAGAATGCACCATCTCCAGCAGAAGGTTCAACTACTTCATTTAAATTATCTATACCTATAATATTCAATGTTTTAGTTATGAATTCTTGTGATTTATCTCTTGGGGTATACCATTTGTCTAATTCTATTCTTAATGTCTTTCTCATTCTTCCTCCTTATTGTTATATAGAATCCATAAAATATTTTGAATTGATTGAGTGCTGATACAAAATGTTTTTATTGGCTGACTATAAACATATTCAGATATTTTATTTTCTTTTAGTATTGTTAAAATTATATCGTTTTTTGTTTTAATCCTATAATTACAAGAATGTGGATTTCCTTTGTTTGTAACGGCATTTACTAAACCACATATAGAGTTTCCATATCCAAATGCCATAATGTCCCACTCATTATCTTTGCGTGGAGTCCAATCATTACGTTTATAATTAGGCATAAAAAGAACGCTTCTAATCTCAAACTCTTTTAAAAATTCTAAATAACTCATATTTGTGTTACTCTAAGTATGTATCACCAATAATTTTTAAAGCATAGTACCTATTGCCACAATTATATAAACTAGCTTCAAATTTTATACTGCAATTATTTTTTGGTAATTCAATTTTGTGCTTTTTATCATCAAATTCAATATCTTCTTTGAATATAATAGATACATGTTCAAATGGCATAACTCCTTTACAATCACAATAAAATAAACTTTTATCATCAACTTCTCTTCCATCATGAATTAATGTGTTGAAATACTTATAACTTTTAACTTCATATTCTTTGCCATCAATCTTAACTATTTTACTCATTCTTCACTCTCCTTTTTGTTTTAACTCTCTATTCTCGCCAACGTAATATGATTCTTTATTTATTATAACTTATCCTCTTTTATAGCAATAATTATTTTACACAATATGTTCTTCTTTATTCATTTTTCTCCTTTTTTGTTATTTGTTAGTATATAAAATCCATAAAATGTTTTGAAGTGATTGAGTATTAAGAGATTTAGTCCTAATTGGCTGCATATCTATATAATCTTTTATTTTATTGCTTGAAAATATTTCTATTAATTTAGTGTTAGATGTTTTAATACGCCGATTAATATTATATGGTTCGTTTTTAGTAGTTTTAGAATTTATCTTACCGTTGTTTCCACTTCCTAATCCGCAAATATCCCAATCGTTATTACCTCTAGGAGTCCAATTATGCTCTTTAGCTCCAACCGAATAAACAATCATTCTCATCTCAAACTCTTTTAAAAATTCTAAATATGTCATAATTACCTAATATATAACACTAAATTCTTATTTAGTGTATGCCAATTCATTCTTCATTCTATTATAGTTATTTGTTTTTTTGTTTACACATAACTAATTGTAAACGGTTCATTAGCATAATTTGAGATGTGCATATTAATATACTCTAATTTAAATCGTATTGTGTAAAACACTTTATCTAAATTTGTGGCAAAATCTACTTTCCAGACACTATATGATTCAACCGTTACGCCACACTTGAAACCATTATCATTATTTTCAAGTATTACATTATCACCAATATGTAAATTAAAGTCCGCTTCCGAAAAAGTTGCAATAATTAATTCGTTTATTTCCAAATCTATTTCGTAACTTATTGCTGAAACCAATTTACCATTAACCAATACCGCACCATATCTGCCGTTTGAATACATTTTATTCTCCTTTCTGTTTTTTAATGCCATTACGCACCGCATTTTCAATATCTTGTTCAATTTTTGATAAATCGCTATTTTTATCAATTACAAAAACACACATTGTATCAAAAATTCTATAACCTTCTAAAGGATTAAATTTCTCGCCTATATAAATCTCACAAATGTATCCCGTTCTAATTATGTTGCAATCATTGTGGAATAGAATTTCCACATCATATTTTTGCATTTCTTCTCCAATATCGCTGTAATTATATAATTTATCTATTTTATTAAGAAATTGAATTAAATCTTGTTTTGTATTACCTCTATTCCACATTATTCATTCTCCTTATTATTTTGTTTTACCAACTAGCCCAATCAACTAATTACGCTCAACACTTACTATATTCTCCAAAACGTTTTAAATTCCTTTATTTATTTTACTCCAATTAAAATACCATTCCTTTATTATACACTCTTTTACAATCCACATAGGTATCGTCGTACATTCAACACTCCACTCATATCCATCTCTTTTAGTTGTTTTCCAGTAAGATTTAAAAGCTCTCTGTAATCTACTTCTCTTTTTTACGCAATATTCCTTTAACTTTTTAAAATCCAATAAAATAATTGAGTTATTGCTTACCCACATAACATGCGTACATATGCTATCTTCCTTCAACAACCATCCTCTATCCCACTCTATAACTATATTTGTATCATTGTAAATTGGTCTATTTGCTTTAACATCTATATTAGCTTTTCCATTAGTTAAGTCGCTTCCTTTTTTATCTTGTTCTAATTTAGTTCTTTTAAACTCTTTTTTTGAATGTTTATTGAGTAATTCAATGCAATATGGCATGCACAATTCGCTCCATTTTATATCATCATCCCAATCACATAACTCTTTTTTCTCGCTCATGTACTATTAGTTCTGTATTTTCCACCGATTCTCCTTTATTTATTTTCAATTATTTTTAAAATTGTTGTATTGCGTTGTTGGTATGAATATATTGTTGACGCTCTGTATGCTTAATAACGAACTCTCTAAACTCAGCTACTTGTTTTGGTTGTGCTAGTTTTACCCATCTCCATATAGCATTTTTGACAGATATCTCCTCTTTTGTCTCTCTATCTCCACCTATAATTATCTTTAAAAGCAAACCCTTTATCTCTTCTTTAGTTCTAAATTGGTCTATGTTTCCCATTTTGAATATTCTATCGGCGATTTTATCCAATCCTTTATCGTCAAAAGAGTAATCTATATCTCTAGCAACCACCATATCTTCATAAGTTATAGTTGAGTGTTGAGATTCTATTACAGTCTGGTCCAAAGAGAATATACCTTCATTCTTCCTTCTTTTGGCGAATACTGCTGAATTGATGTTTCGGATATAATTCTCTATGTAAGTGTACACCAATGTATTAAAGTCGCGTAAATCTGGTTTAAATTGATTTATAGCATTTATCAATGGAACTTTAAGAGCTGAAGCTAAATCAGATTTATCGCCAACGTAGATACGAATTCCATCATGATATTTAAGATTGGCAAAGTATTCAAGTGTTGGTAATCTATTTTGAATTATTGTGTTTAATAGTTCTTCTGATTTAGTTTTTTGATATTCAAGAACTTGCTGGTTTTCTAATTTACGGTCAAGTACTGGTTCTTTTGATTTTGACATGGTTTTAGTGCTCCTTTAATATATTATACTACAAGAGCGAGTGAAATGTCAATAATTATTTGTGGTGTACATGGATATATTCGTGTACATAGAATTATTACAGTTTAGGAATATTGAACGATTTATTAATAATGTGAATCAACCAACTCCTATAAATTGAGATATTAGGAGTTGGTTGATTTGTAAAAGGTTACACCATTAATGACACGGAGTTCTATATATTCTATTTTTTACTCCAGTTCAATGATTCTGGTTTTGTAGTTAGCCATAAAACAAAAGGCACATTTAGCCAATATTTATTAGTTTTTGATTGCAATACATAATCTTGTGTTTTAATAAGTATGTTGTTGTTCTTGAGCGACTCCATTACTTGTTTAGTTCGCTTCATATTGATATTTGAACGTATATCGTTGTTCATGTGTAAACCTAAAGTACCATTCATACATTGAGCTGGTAAATTCTTCACGTTGCCTATAAATAGATTGATAAGTAATTTAGCTATATTCTTGTTCTCTAATACTTCTAAGCGATTTAAAGCCTCTTGTACTGATTTTAATTCATATGTAGAGTTAATAGAGGTAACATTTGGCATTCTTATAGGTAACTTTAGTAGTTTTGTTTTAGAGAAGTAGTTATTGAAATCATTTATGGCATATTCAAAAGTGCAATTATATCTACCTTCTGACAGTTCTATAATTTTAGTAACGTCTTCTAAACATTTACTCCTGAAATCTACAAAAGTCACATCATTAGTTATAACTGTATAAGAGAGAGAGGATATATCATGCTTTTGCTCTGCTTTTTTTGGTAATTTATGGTAATCAAAACCAGTTAGGATTCTATTGGCAATTATAACATCTGCATACATACTAATTCTTAATCCTTTAGAAGGCAATCCTGAATTTATATACTTCAGGTATCTTGTAATATTATCAAAGAAGTTAGGTATTGTTTTAAGGTGAGAGTGTTTGTATTCTTGTTCTAAATCGTGCTCTAAGTTATCAAAAGTCACATCATTAGTTATATCTGTATAGGATTGGGAAGAAGAATCATGCTTTTCTACCGAATCATTCTCTTCTAAATCGTTAAAATCTTCTTCATAACTGAATATATCTGTAATAGATAAAGAATCAGGTATAGAATCGTGATAAATTATACGAGTATTTGAATTGTTTTTACGAGTACAGAATGGTAATCTAATCCAAGTGGCATAATCATGTAATACCTTTTTATCATATTTAGGTGAGTTATCTTCTTGAACGCCGATAGATTCAATAACTTTATCTTCAATGTATTCATATAGTTTTTGCCAATCTTCAGGATTATTAGCAATCTCTTTAGAAGGTGAATTGAATGTAGGTATATCTGTTTTAAGCCAAATGTGAATAGATTTAGAACCAGAATATATAGCTGTTTTAATATAAGGCTTGAATATATTAAGAAGTGTTAATTGTTCTTTGAATGTAGCGTTATCACATTCTAAGCAAATATAATCTATGTTAGGTATCATGGTTTTACTATCAACGAATTTACCTCTGTATCTTTTATTGAGTGGTATATAAACATTATCGCAATAAGAAGATGCAATGTAATATATCTCATGTAATTTAGGCATTGAGCGTTCGTTGATAATGAATTTCCCATCATCATCTCTATATGGCATTGTAAACTGCTTGTAATGCTTGTAGTTATACTTTATGGTAACTATATCAGAGTGTTGCTTATTATCTGTTTTAGGCTTGTTCTTTATATTTTGGTAGCCTATATCGTATAAGAATTCCAGTGTTTGTTGCATCCATTGCACTTTATTCTCTTCTTCATAATCAAAACTAAATCTTTTATTCATGTGTCGTTCCTTTATCGTTCTTGTTAAAAAGAAGCAGAGAAACCTGAACGAACAAGAGGCTGTCTTCGGCTCATGACTTCCGAATAATCTCTGCTTGTCATATTATACTACAAAACCAATCCATTCTCCTCTTTTTATTTTTCACTATTTTATTTTTCTTGATTTACATGCAAAGAACCGTTATAGTATTGCAAAAGTAAAAATTACTATTGAAAGGAAAACCGGTGAATATAGAAATGATTGAACGGCATTATCAGAAGGAATTGGAAGCAGATATAGAATCAAGCATAGAATATTTCAATCAATTGCGTCGTGATAAATTAGGTACAAGTTACGGCGAGAAGAGAATTGCAAGCCGTCAGTGGGGAGAAGTAGTATGCGAACTCTTAAAGCAACGCACAAAAATAACAGAAGAACGGCTATATTGCGTTTTAAATACAAATCCTATTACATATATAGGTTTTCAGAAACAATGCGTATGCGGTCATATAAGCAAGAATTCTGTTGGCTACATGAATGGATTTGAAGATATTATACTTGGTAACATATGCGAAGAATCTCTTAAAATGTATCTTAACGCATATATGAATAATTAACTTTTAAAAAATATTTATTGATTTTTAAAAAAGAATGGAGTATACTATGATTATGAAAGAGAAAAAGAAAGCAGGTCGTCCAAAATTGAAGGAGAGTCAGAAGCGTCCTCATATGTTTGGGATAATGATGTCAACAAAAGAACACGATAGAGTAAAAATGTTGGCAGAAGAACAAGGAATTACTATGGCGGATTATATTAGAGGATTAATTTTTTAACATGATAACGCTTTTAACAGGTATATTGATTGGCATTATATTAGGTTGCGTAATAATGTTTTAAATAATGCTTGCAATTTATGAAAAATATGTTATGATATTACCAACGATTGAGAACGGATACATAAACAACGAACAAAAGAAAGAGAGTAGATTATGAATACAAGATTAAGCCACATCGAAAAAATGAGAAAAGAAGGTTATACAGAAGAACAAATTAGAGCTATAGAAATCGAGATTGATGAATTAAAGAATAAAATATTATCAGATATATTAAAAAAGCAAAAAGCGTTAGGACTAGGGAATAAGGGTGTCCACTAACTAAAACAAAAGGAGAGTGGATTATGAGTCAAGGCAAAGGGTCACGTTCAAGAGTAACTAATTTTAAAGCATATGATGGTTCGCCTATATGGAAGAAGAAAGAGTTTATATTAGATTGCAAAAAGAAAACAGATATAACTGAATTCCAAAAAGCATTACAAGATAACACAATTATAACAATCAAAAACATAAGGAGCTAATATGAATGTAACCCAATTAAAACAACGTAGGATAGCTCTTAAATCGCTTAGAGAAGATATACTTTGTATGTATCGCAATATGGCAAAACAATTATATATCAACCATAAGAACATTAATTCAGATACTATAAGATTAGAGGTTATGAAAGTAATCTCCGCTCATGTATGTGATAAGAGTATTGAGAGATTGCAAAGGAAGATTAGAAGTGGTAAAACTAAAGTAATATGTGTAAATGAAACGTTGAAGGCAAAAGAATTAAGTTGGTAAAAAGACGATGCTAGCTTCAAGTAGCGTCGCATAGGAGTATGATGAAATTAACAGAAGATAGGAAAAATCATATAAGAGAAGTATTTGATAATGATACAAAAGTGCTATTAAGCGAAATTGATATGTATATTGATAAACTTAGTAAGAAGTATTTGTGCATTAAAAGAGAACGTATAGCTAATTACATCAAGCAAAGAATAAAGTAATTACAACGATTCACCAAATGCCTTGATTATATTTTTGATTTGCCTAACTGATAAAGCATTCATTATTTTCTTTTCTTCACTTAAAACCCATGACTCACATTTATCAGGATTAAAATGATGAAGTATCTCATGTATTAATGAAGGCACAAGCTCTCTTCGATAATCCAATGTTATATCTTCACTTCCATAATCATATAAACCACATAATCCACGTAATTTCTTTAGAATTATATTACGTTCTGGCTTACGTAGTTCACTATACAATCTACTCGTAAAGCGGTATAGAGATACTTTGTTCATTATTACTCCGATACAACTGGAGCAGGCGTTGTTGTAACCGTACTATCGCCACTTACTTCAACTGTATTATAATCGCCATTTATCTCAACACTAACGTTATCTCTACCAGCAGTTTGTTCACTCTCTCTAACATTTTTAGGTTCTTCGTTCTTCTCCGATATCCACCTAACTCCTTCAGCTCCACCATAAATAATTCCAATATCAGCTAAAACAGCACCCGCATGAGATAATGGAGCTTCTTTTACAGCGTCCCATGTACTTACTTCTTCGCCGCCTCTAGTAGCACTCATATTTGATTTTGTAACAGAATTAACATATCCGCTAACGCAACCATTTAATAGAACGCAACTTACCAATACTGCACCAATAATAATCTTCTTCATAGTTTTTCTCCTTATATCTTATAGTATGTAAACGACTCAAACCAATAACCATCCACTTTAGAATCAGGCTTTATTAAAACTTGAATTCCATGTTCGCAAGTCTTTAACTTCAAGTCCAACATCTGATTAACATCCAAAAAGTACGGCTGATTCTTCTTCCAAAAAATCCATCCTATTAAACGCAATCCGATGAATCTAGTTCTACTCAGGAGAGGATAATGCTTATTTAAGAACTTTTTATATAATCTATCTGCCTGCAAACGAGTAACATTAACCTGAGAGCATATGCCATACTTCATTACTGTGTACGTTCCTTCTTTTTTTGCAGAGTGTAACCAATCGTGAACGCAGCTTGCAGCAGAACACAGGTCAATAACAAACGTGCAACCATCCCAGCAAAATCCATTATCTATCTTCAGGAATTCTTGCTCTCCTATCTCAATCCATATATCCTTAGGCAAAACATATTTTACATTTCCCATAATTAACACTCATGATTTATATTAAAAACAGTATAATACTTCGTTAAATAAGCCGCTTTCTTCCAATTCAAAAACCAATGGAAATTCTTGTCTAGAAACTTCCTGATATTATTGCAACTCATTAAATCTCCAGCGAATGCAAATAACATACTTAAATTGTGCAATATAGCCAACTTAATCTGTAAACACTTCTCTTCCTGCTCCTT
>Ga0316608_1000139_pt1 | contig 38621 bp, 27 predicted proteins | sample MIS2016152B_MG_FD_207673 | JGI IMG/M metagenome (GOLD analysis project Ga0316608, IMG submission 207673) | Microbial mat bacterial communities from Middle Island sinkhole, Lake Huron, Michigan, United States - MIS.2016.152B | ecosystem: Environmental > Aquatic > Freshwater > Lake > Sediment... | reverse complement strand
GGAATTGAACAGGATTCTTCCTTGCTTTGTCTGCTTTTAACCCCATAGCTATTGTTTCTATGGGTTACAAATATATGTAAAAGAACTTATTAAAAATTTAATCTATATAATGTCTAATAAACATTCGCTTAAATAAAAAAATATCCGATTTTTGGCCTAATATAATTATTTTTTCAACATATTAGCGTATTCAATTTTTATTTAATAAAAATAGAACCTTACATGAAGGCAAAACTAACTCTACTATTCTGCTTATTCCAATTAATTTCGATTTCCTTAATTACTGCTCAGGTTACTGCAAACTTTACGATAGACAATCCGACAGGATGCTCGCCTCTTCCTGTAAATTTCACCAATACCAGTGCCGGGACAGGAACCTTAACCTATAATTGGGATCTGGGTAATGGGAATACCTCTAGTTTAAAGGACCCAAAAGCTGTTTATACAACCCCGGGGACTTATAAGGTTAAGCTTACTGTGAATAATGGCACTCAAACCAATTCAATTGAAAAAAATATTACCGTTTTTAAAAACCCGACTGCAAACTTCACCGCCACACAAAAGGGATGTATTCCTATAAATATTCCATTTACCGATGCCTCTGCTAAAGGAGATGCAAACATTACAAAATGGAACTGGGATTTTCGAAACGGTGTAACCACGACCGACCAAAACCCGACCAACTATTACACCACTGCCGGGAAATACGACATTTTTCTGGAAGTTATTGATGGTAATGGATGCAAATCGAATATTGAGAAAAAAGGGTTTGTCGATTTGGTAGAAAAGCCAACAATTAGCTTTTTTCCGACACCTGCATCTTCATGCGTAGTGCCTGCAACAATTCAATTTACCAATCAAACTACTGGTGGAGGCACCCTTTCTTATGCCTGGGATTTTGGAGGAGGTTCCACCTCCACTTCAAAAAGTCCATCGCATACGTATACTGCATTTGGAACCTATAATGTAAAACTGGTGGCAACTTCCGATTATGGATGCTCCGCAACTTTAAATGTTCCTTCGATTGTTATTGGAGAAGTTACAGCAAATGGCTCTCTAAAACAAGGGACGGTTGATATAAAAAACAATGATATTATTTGTACCGGAGAAATTGATTATTCCAATCTCTCTGTTGGAAATGCAAATTGTTTTTGGGATTTTGGCGATGGTTTCAGTTCGTATTCAAAATCGGGCAAGCATCCATATGTTAATGCAGGGAAATACACCATTAAACTGGTAGCTGCTCCCGGCGATGCCTGTGCGGACACGGTAAAATGGAGTATCACAGTTGAAAAAGCATCTGCTGCCTTCACGCTTTCCCCGGAGTCTTCCTGTAACAAATCCACGACTGTGGCTTTAACCAATCAATCTTCTGCAAATATTGTTTCGTATGAGTGGAAATTCGATGATAATACAACTTCGACCCAGCAAAATGTAGTTCGCACCTATACAATTCCTGCGGACAAGGATCAGTTTGTTATCCACGAAGATTACAGTTACCCCATTACACTTTCGGTAACCAGCACAAACGGGTGCAAAGCCAGTATTCAAAAATTCTTTACGATTCAACAACCAACAGCTTTGTTTTCAGCTTCTACTATTAAAGGCTGCGCTCCACTCACCGTTAATTTTACCGACAGAAGTGTTTCGAATGACCAGATAACAACCCGTGAGTGGAATTGGGGTGAAGGAACGCCTCAATCATCGCCTCTCAGCAATATTTCTCATACATACAATACTCCCGGAATCTATCCTGTCGAAATGGTAGTAAATACGATCAACGGTTGCAAGGATAATTCATACATTTTGAATATTCAGGTGGGAAGTGCGCTGGTTCCCGATTTTCAGACAGTAACCCCCTCTATTTGTTCTTCGCAAAATATCCAGTTCACCGATAACTCGCCTGTTGGAAATATTACCCGCTGGCATTATTCTATTAATGGTATTGGAGCACCAGTTTGTTCGGACAATTCAAATCCTTTATTTAAAATGAAGGTTGATACGGGAGTCCTTCCGGTAAAATTAATGGTAGAATACAATGGCTGTTTTTCAGAGGTAACAAAAAACACAGCTGTCACAAACGACGGCCCACTCGGAAATTTTGATTTCGCGATGAATTGTTCTGTTGCCCGATCGGTTGCCTTCAAAGCCACCGCAAAAAAAGCACTATCGTTTCTATGGGATTTCGGAGATTCACAAACCAATACAACTGATTTAAATATAACCCATGTTTATGCTGCTGAAGGGAATTATACTGTAAAATTTATTACGTTAAACGGATTGTGTTCCGACACCGTAATTCGGGTTGTAAAAGTACGAGACCACCAACCTTCGTTTACTTTAAAAGCGGAAACTTGCGCGGCTACTAAAGTTTACTTTAACAGCAAAGCGTCGCATAAACTTTCTGATTCTTGTAAAGAAAAATATCTATGGAATTTTGGCGACTCATCGCAAATGATCAGAACCGGAAAAGATTCTGTATCTCACGAATTTACCAAAGGAGGAACATTTCAGGTAAAAGTTTTTGCTTTTTATGACGATGGTTGTGTTGATTCTATTGCAAAACCAATACGGGTTTTTAAACCCAAAGCCGGTTTTACTGTAGATAAATCGGTTGGTTGTGCTCCCCTTCCGGTTACATTTACAGATATTTCTGTTCCCGATGTGCATCCGATTGTTTTCTGGAGTTGGGATTTTGGAGATGGCAACAGTTCAACCTATACTTCTCAGCAAGCATCGCTAATGAATACGTATGGGTATCCTTCGGAATACAATGCAGTCCTGAACGTTTCTGATGATTTTGGTTGCTCTGCCAGTTTCGAAAAACTAATTGGTGCCGCTACCCCTTCAGCTGTTTTCTCAGCTACCACTTCTACTCAAATTTGTGCGGGCACAGAGGTCAGTTTTTTATATGACTATCTTGATCCCGACAGCGCTATCTGGAATTTTGGGAATGGACACATTATTCGTTCAAAACTTAAGCCAACCAAATTTACATTTCAGGATACCGGCAAACACACCATTTCGCTAACTATATTCAAGTTTGGTTGCAGTGATAATTTTTCGTATTCCGATTATATTCAGGTGCAAAAAGCCGACGCCAGGTTTACCGTTTCCGACACTGCTTTTAATTGTTATCCTAAACTTATTAACTTTAATCATACTACCGGAAACAAAAATATTCAAAATGGAAGATGGATTTACGGACAGGGAAACAATTCCTCTCCCGGATATGTACCCTCCACCAGTTACAATTATACTGAGCCCGGAATATTTAATGCAAAGCTGCAAATTGAAACTTCTTTTGGGTGCGCCGATACTTTTAATCGATCTATAAAAATTACCGGCCCTGTTGGCTTTTTTGAAGTAACCCCCAAACAGGCCTGTAAAGGTGACAATATAACCTTTACTATGGTTGATACCGCGAACGTTTTCAGCTTTGAATGGGATTTAGGTGACGGAAATTTTTCTACACAAAACCCGGTGATTCACAAGTATGGTAGCGTTGGAAACAAGACTTCCCGACTTATTCTGTATGGCGACAAAGGTAAATGTATTCCTCCTCCGGTGGAGCAAAGTGTTTATGTATATGAAGTTATTGCCGGAATAAACCTGCCTGATACTTCAGTTTGCGAGGGAACAGATATTCTTTTCGCCAGTGGTTCATCCGGTGCATCTATTTTTGCATGGAATTTTGGAGATGGAGTAACTTCTGCCGTAGAATCGCCTACCCATAAATTAGCAATTGGAACGTTTAATGCATCCTTAATAGTAACTAATGCTCAAGGCTGTAAAGACACCGCTATTCAGGCTATAGTTGTCCATCCGCTTCCTAACCTGATTGTTAGCAACGATACTACCATTTGTGCAGGAGGAAGTGCTTTGTTAAAGGCAATTACCAATAGCAACGCTATTCGCTGGGAACCTAACAATAGCTTGAGTTCGGCCAATATAAAGAATCCAATCGCCAACCCGGCACAAACAATAGCTTATAAAGCAATTGCAATTGATACAATTTCGCGATGCGAACGCAGAGACTCTGTTCAGATAGTTGTTCAACCGGAACCAGAAGTTGAAATGATTGTTGAATCGAGCAATGTGGTTTCAGGTCGGCCCGTTCAACTTACAGCTAATACGGAACCTGGCGCTACCTTTGATTGGTCTCCTGCCGAATTGGTGAGCTGCAAAAACTGTTTTAATCCAATAACAACTCCCAGAGCAAATGCTAACTATGTATTACTGGTTACCGATAAAAATAAATGCTTTACGGTAAAAAAGGAGTTCGCCATAACGGTTGATGAAGGCGCAAAAGCCTTCGATGTCCCTACGGCTTTCACTCCTGGCGGTGATGTAAAAAACAGCATTTTTAAAGTTGAAGGATACAACGTAAAACAATTACTCGAATTCAAAATTTATAATCGCTGGGGAAATCTGGTATTTTCGAGTAACGATTTATCGAAAGGATGGGACGGAATGTATCAGGGAAAAGCTCAACCGATTGATTCGTATGTTTACACTATAAAAATAGAAACATTCGATGGGGAAATAGAGAGTAAAACCGGAACAGTTTTATTGCTTCGTTAAGAACTTATTATTTATTAAATTTTACAGGCAGGTAATGAAAGTTCAGATTGTTTGGCATGAATGTTGAAAAATCCAAATCGGGTTCAACTACAAATCCAATCTTGAATTATTCTTACCTGTTTTAATAAATAATAACTAAAATGTATGAAAACTAAAAACCAATCTGCCCTGAAAAATACCGCTTTTTTAAAGAATAATATTCGCGTTTTATTAGGCACATTTATTTGCACAATGCTGCTATCTTCATGTTCTCAATATCAATATGTCTTTTTGAACAGCAATTTAAAAAAACCTGATGTACAATATTTCGTTCATGAAAATGATTCGTTAAGAGTTAAATATTCATTTTCGGGAGAAAACTGCCCCGTAACCATCGAAGTTTTTAATAAACTCACAACCCCTGTTTATGTTGATTGGAGTAAATCGGCCATAATTATGAATGACACCCGTTTGAGTCTTTGGTCTGATAAATACAAATTGAACGCAACGTCCGACGGTTATGAAATAAAAAATAAAAATAGCTATTCATCAAGCCAGGGTGAGATTAGTGGTACAATTTACCGCAACGAACAGATTAGCTTTATTCCACCTCAATCGAAAGTGCGCGTTTCTCCTATATCTCTAAGAGACAATTTCCTGGCGATAAACTCTCAGGATTCCATATCGAAGGTATATTTTGCAACAAAGGAAGGGGTTATTTCAACTGAAAAACATTCCTATAATAAAAATACTACACCGCTTTATTTTCGGTGCTTTCTAACCTATTCAAACAAAGAGGATTTTTCTTCTCCTTTTTATTCAGATAATGCTTTTTGGGCATCCGATGTTATTCAAACTATGTCGAAAGCAATTACAATTCAATCCGATATATTTCAAATAAAAAGAACCACAGGAGTTGGAAAGTTTATGGGCTGTACAACAATTTTGGGACTATTAGTAATACTGGCTTTATTGAACGATTAACTAAGGCATTTGTATAAGCTACTGCTTATTTAATGCATATAACTAACTACTAACAAACAACTAAAATGAAAAAACCGAACAAGTCGACAGGGTGGGTTATAACCTACGCAGCCTTAGGGGTAAATTTAATTCTTGGACTGCTTTACGCCTGGAGCGTATTTAAAAAAGCCCTGGTAGCCGATTGGGGATGGACCAATATGGAGGCATCCCTTCCCTACACAGTTTCAATAGCTATTTTTGCCTTTATGATGATTTTTGCGGGCAGGGCGCAGGATAAAATTGGCCCACGCTATGTTACCATGCTGGGAGGATTAATGCTGGGGCTAGGATTAATTTGCTCGGGATTTGCTCCTACTCCTTTTTGGATGGTAATTACGTTTGGTGTAATTGGAGGATTAGGTATAGGATTAGGATACTCGGCAACTACCCCCTGCGCTATAAAATGGTTTGAATCTTCAAAAAAAGGATTAATCTCCGGAATTGTAGTTTCGGGAGTTGGTTTAGCTCCGGTATACATAGCTCCTCTCACGGCATATCTTTTGAAATTATATGGCATACAGCACACCTTTATTACTTTAGGAGTTATAGCCATTATAGTAGTCTTCATTTTTTCGCTATTTCTTAAAAATCCTCCCGAAGGATATATTCCTGAAAACACTGTTTCAGCAACAAAGAAATCAGCTCCTTCGGTAATAAATATTGAATGGAAAGAAATGATTAAAACCCCGCAGTTCTATTTACTGTGGACCATGTATTTATTAACAGCAACGGCTGGACTAATGCTAATTGGCCACCTTGCAAGCATTGCTGCTACCCAGGCGGCATGGAAAGCCGGATTTATACTGGTGGTTGTGCTTTCACTTTTCAATGCATTTGGTCGTGTATTAGCCGGTATTTTATCGGATAAAATTGGACGAACCAATGCTATGTTTGTAGTCTTCCTGATTCAGGCTGCAAACATGTTTGCCTTTTCGTATTTCACAACCATACCAACGCTCATATTTGGATCGGCTGTTGCAGGACTGGCCTATGGAGCCTTGTTCACATTATTCCCTACTACTACCGCCGATTATTTTGGACTTAAGAATCTGGGGGTAAATTATGGTCTGGTATTTACAGGCTGGGGGATTGCCGGAGTAGTAGGCCCCATTTTAGGTGGTTTGGTTATGGATAAAACCGGCTCATACAATATTTCGTACGCAGTGGCAGGCTCCCTCTTAATAATTGGCCTGGTTCTGGTAAAAATAACAAAAGCTCCTGCAATTAAATAGGATAGGGAAAATATTGAGCTGGTAATTAATCCCTCCAATGATTTCAAAGCTATTGTAGCAAGAAATATAGATATTTCGATATCCCCAGTATCGCTTATAACAAAAAATATCGTGCATAGCACAATTTTGGCGATGCTTGCTACACATTTTTTATATTTGTCATCATAATGAATGGACAGAAAATAACGCACTGAAACAGATGATTCGTACTATTTCAATTCAATTTTTGCTTTTTCTTCTGTTGACTACAACTGAGTCGGTTTCACTTTTTGCGGCAAAGGAATCGTCTCAGAAAGCTTATAATGAATGTATTTTTGTCATCTCAAACTATTCGGGCGTTGACGCTACTGTGTCAGAAAGCAGATCAATAAAGGAGCTGCTTGATTTGAATATTGATGGATTCCGTTTTAACCTGGAATGGGGAAAAAAGCAAAATCAGTTGTTGTTAAAAACTTCAACCAATATGCTCGATTTTGTGGAAGTATTAAAACTAATAAAAACAAAGCTTGATGCTGATAAACAGAAGGTACTTACCTTGTTTCTCGACTTTAATATAAATGTAAATGAGTTAACTGCCGCGTTCGATTCTGTTGGACTACTTCCATATTTATACCGGCATGATACTTTTAACGGCTGGCCTTCTTTAAAATCAATGATCGAGGATCATAAGCAGTTAGTTGTATTCTCGATGCAAGAGCATCGGACAAATCCCGAGTGGATGCATTACGTTTGGAATTACGCCGTAGAGCCATACTTTTCGTTACTCGATGCCCCCGATTTTATAGGTGAATTTCTGAAAGGAGATCCCAAAAACGAATTATTGATTTATAACGATTTTAATTTTCCTGTTAAGTATTTGTCGTCTAATAAAGATGCGTTTGATACCAATCAGAACCCATATCTCATCGAACACATTAAAAACATATGGAGCAGAACGGGAAAAACGCCCAACTTTATTATGCTCGATTCTTACTTAGGTTGGATCAGAGCAGTTTTAGAACGACTTAACGATTTTAAAACCCTGAGCGGTACAGTTACTTATAATACCCAACTGCTAAATTATGTTAATTGGGAGGGGAGAAATAGTCTCACGAGCGGAAAGTTTTGTTTTCCTGCCGGACCTGGTGATAACCTCACTTTAACTCCAAAAAGTCCTGGCTATCGGTTTAAACCCGCATCTATTACTTTTAAGGAACCAACTCAAAATAAAGTTCAGCACTTTATAGCCTTTCCGCTCGAACTAAACGAAAACCTGGAAGCTCATTTTCCCTTTGAGCATAACTCCTTTGATAAAAGCAGCAACAACCTGGATGGAAGCCCTATCGGAGTGAAGTTTATAAAGGATTCCATTAGAGGATTTGTGGCTTCGTTCGATGTAAAAAGTCACATTGTACTCCCCAGAGCTGAAGAATTCAATATCCGTGATCACGATTTTACTGTCTCTGCATGGATAAAAATTGAAAAATACCTTCCCAACAAACCCGATTATTGCATCGTCGGAACACCTAATAACTCTTATCAGGAAGGAATTCATTTACTTATAAGAAACACACGTCCATATTTCGGTTTCTACAGTAACGATTTAGCAGGTAAAACTATTATTGAACCAAATCGCTGGTATCACTTGATTTGGCGTTATAACAAACAAAATGGGGAACAAGCCATATTTGTAGATGGCAAGCTTGATAGCCGTTCACTGGGGCACCCCTCTTTTAAAGGAAGAGACAAATTATTTGTCGGAGTGGCAGGTTTTAGTTGGGCATCAAATATGTTTGGGTCCATTGATAATCTTACAATTTGGTCGCGGGCGCTGGGGAACGAAGAAATTTGGAGTATAAGTAAAGAGATAGTTGAAATTATCCCCAATAGAAATATCTTTCTCCGTTTTCCAATTGCATCTTTTATCGTAATTGGAATTTTTATCGTATTCCTGGTTATTGGCTTATTTTTTTACACCAAAAAGTCGCGTTCAAAGAAAAAAGACAGTCTTTCGGGCAAAATAAACGAACAGAGAGTCGACAATTCACTTTCTCGTGAAAAGAATTATATCCAATTATTTGGCGATTTTAAGATTGTTAATAAAGATGGCGAAGATATTACCAATCAGTTTACTCCCAAAATAAAACATTTGTTCTTATTGATCCTCTTGTATTCTCAACGGGATAAAAAAGGTATTTCAACCAAAGAATTATCAGAAATACTCTGGCCGAATTATGCCCATCAAAATACCAAGAATAGTCGCGGTGTCACCATGCGGAAGCTTCGGCTTATCCTGGAGTCGATGGATAAAGTGGAGATTATTTTTCATATCGAAAGTTGGTACATGAAATTTTCGGGGAACGTTTACTGCGATTATCTGGAATGTCTTAAACTTTTAAACAACTCAAAAGAAGAGGATCTTCAGTTTTATTCGAATTTTTACGCACTAGTTAGATCCGGGGAGATTTTTAAAGATGAATCGCACGATTGGCTGGATGATTTCAAAGGATATATAGCCAATAGTATTGTGGATATCCTTATGAAGTTTATACAAAAACTAAACCTTGAAAAAGATGGTGAATTCATTCTAAAATTAACAGATCGCATCCTGATTGCCGATCCGGTGACTGATCAAGCCCTTGAAATTAAACTGAAACTATTGGTTAAACAAAATAACTACAAATTAGCGCGTTATACGTATGAAAAGTTTTCTGCAACTTACTCTGAATTGTATGGCGATAAATACACCACAACTTTCGATTCCATAATCTCTTCGTAATTTATAACAATTCTTAATTAAAATTTCCATAAAACGCCAATTTCCATATAATAAATTAATTACAAACAATTCACCTCTTCCGCATTTACTCAATTAACCCATAAAATAACCCACAACTAACCGGCTTGTAAGTTTAAGTTAACAACCTGCTAATAGGCTGATGTTATCTTTCGGAAAAACTGAATCGTTTTATAAACTTATGAAGAAACTGGTTACGCTTTTTAAAAATATATTCTCGAAGAAGAGAATGGTTACCTGGATAATTATTGGTACCGTTATAGGTTGCATTTCGTTATTAAAAGTTGGCAATACTGTAATGACTTATACCTCAACCGACAAGTATTGTATGTCGTGTCACATCCATCCTCAGGCTGACCAAAGCTGGAAGCTTTCCATCCATCATAAAAACAGGTCGGGTGTTTCAGCGCACTGTGTAGATTGCCACCTTCCACCAAAAGGACATGGTTATTTACCCGCAAAAGTAAAACATGGTTTGAAAGATGCCTATGGCTTTTATTTTAAGGACAGTGCAAAAATTAATTGGGAAGAGAAAAGAACCCTCGAAAAAGCGAAAGATTTTGTTTACGAGGCTTCTTGCCTCAAATGTCACGAAAACCTTTTTCCTGTATCGCTTTCAACCAATGGATCGAATGCTCATTTGTCCTATATTTCGAATAAAGAAAATCTGTCTTGCTTAAACTGTCACTTAAATGTTGGCCACTTTGATAAAAATGCACAACACGAGCACAATAAGAACTTTGGCGTAAATGCAAGTGAAAGTAAGGAGATATTTATGGAGGCAACTCAAGTAGAACGTTTTGAAAATTTCACTGAAAAAATCCCTGGAACTGGAGTTTCTTTTAGCATGGTAGCCATTCCTGAAGGGGTTTTTAGTATGGGTAGCCCAAATAGCGAACCGCTAAGGCGCGAAGATGAAGGCCCGTTGCACAAAGTTAAAGTTTCAAGATTCTGGATGGGAAAAGTAGAAGTAAGTTGGGATGAGTACCTGGCATTCTTTAAAGCAACATCCTCGCAGGGACGCACCGAAGGCGAAGAAATTAAGACTAAAAATGTAGATGCTATTTCAGGCCCTACTCCTCCATGGGGAGCTCCCGATCAGGGTTGGGGAAAAGGGTCACGTCCTGCAATTACCATGACCTGGCATGCTGCTAACGTTTATTGTGAGTGGTTGTCGAAAGTAACCGGGAAAAAATATCGCTTACCAACCGAAGCAGAGTGGGAATATGCCTGCCGTGGCGGTAAAAAAACACCCTATTTCTTTGAAGGAGATCCGAAAAAATTCACCTCGCAAGGCTTCTTTCGGAAAATATTTGGCCCCGATACTGCAAACATAAACTCCATGGTGGTTTATAAGGAAAACAGCCCGTCGAAAACCCAGGAACCTAAAGCAGTAAAAGCGAATCCTTTTGGATTGATAAATATGCTCGGTAATGTCACTGAATTCTGCTCCGATTATTATTCACCTGATTATTATAAACTAAGCAAGGGGAAATTGATGACAGATCCAAAAGGCCCCCGAAAAGGAGTTGAACATGTAATCCGAGGAGGTTCATTTAAGAGCGATGCCAGGGATGTCCGCAATGCTGCAAGGGACTTTACTAAAACTACAGCATGGCTGGTGACAGACCCGCAGATACCCAAAAGTATCTGGTGGTATTCCGACTGTATTGACATAGGTTTTAGGGTTGTTTGCGAAGTAGAAGAAACTATTGAAAAATAAAACGACATATATTATGGATGCAAATTCGAATCAGATTCATAGAAGAAAATTTTTAGAAAATACTGCCTTTGCTGGACTTGGAATATTAGGTGCAAGTGCAATCCTTTCATCCTGTAAAGGAAAATTGGATAGCAAAGCATTGGGACTCCCTCCTATTATGCTTAGCGCCCCCAAAGGGAAAAAACTGCGCGCCGGGTTAATCGGAACAGGTAACCGGGGTACCGGAGCTGCCCTAAATTTTATTGGGTGTGGACCCGATTTGGAAATTGTTGCTCTAGCAGATGTTTTTCAGGATAAAGTTGACAGTTGCCGCTCGCGCCTTGCAAAATACAAAATGAATATTCCAACTGAAAAATGCTTTGTTGGATTTGACGGATATAAAAAATTGATGGCCCTGGACGATGTAGACGTTGTAATTTTAGCAACACCACCACAATTCCGTCCCGATCATTTCGAAGAAGCTGTGAGGACCAACAAACATGTTTTCATGGAAAAACCAGTAGCTGTTGACCCTGTCGGTATCCGTTCCATTATTGCGACAGCGAAAAAGGCCGAAGCGCTGGGATTAAATGTTGTAACCGGGACACAACGCCGCCACCAGGAAGATTATATAGCAACTTACCAACAGGTTGCCAATGGAGCAATTGGAAAGATAACCTCTGCAAAGGCATATTGGAATCAGGCCCACGTTTGGTTTCGTACCCGCGAAGAAGGCTGGTCGGACATGGAATACATGATTCGTAACTGGAATAATTTCTGTTGGCTATGTGGCGATCATATTCTTGACACCCATGTTCATAACATCGATGTAATTAACTGGTTTATTGGAAAAACTCCTGAAACGGCTATTGGATATGGTGGTCGCCACCGCAGGGTTACTGGAGATCAATACGACTTTTTCAGCATCGATTTTGATTATGGTAAAGGTGTTTTCTCCCATAGCATGAGCCGCCAGATCGATAGCTGCTCCAACGAAACCGGCGAAATGATAATGGGTACAGAAGGTTTTAGCAATTGCAGGAACATGATCTGGAACCTGGACGGTTCAGTAAAATGGCAGTTTGAATATCCCAAAGACGAAAATGGCAATCCTATGAGCCAAATTAAAGTCCCAGCTTACGTTCAGGAGCATATGCATTTGGTTTATGCCATTCGCTCCGGCAACTATGTAAATGAAGCTGAACAAACAGCATTATCAACCCTTACCGCCATTATGGGAAGAACCGCTGCTTATACCGGTAAAAAAATTACCTGGGACGAAATTTTTAAATCGGATATGGATCTTGGACCAACTAAAATTGAAATGGGACCAGTGGATATAACATTCGAAGTTCCCATTCCTGGCACTCCGGTTAATGTATAAGAATTTATAACTAACTATATATTAATTACCTAAAAGAAACTCCTATGAATTCTTCACGAAGAGAATTTCTCAAAAGATCAGCCTCTACAGCTGTTGGGGCGATTATCTTACCTCAGATTATTCCTTCATCGGCCCTAGGCTTAAATGGAATGACAGCTCCAAGCGATCGTATAGTAATGGGCTCTATTGGTTTAGGGTCTCAGGGAACAAGTAATATGAAAAATTTCCTGAAATTCAAACAAGTTCAATGGGTCGCTGTTTGTGATGTTGACAAAAAACACAATCAATCGGCTAAAGCGATTGTCGATAAAACATATGAAAATACGGATTGCCGTGCCTATGGAGATTTTCGCGAGTTTTTGGAAAAGGAAAAGCTCGATGCCGTTTGCCTATCCTTGCCCGACCATTGGCATTCAATCATTTCGGTTTCGTGTGCCAATAAAAAGCTCGATATTTATGGCGAAAAACCATTAGCACGAAGTATTCGCGAAGGCCAGGCAATTTCTGCTGCAGCGCACAAAAACAATATTATATGGCAAACCGGAAGCTGGCAACGGTCGGTTGAAAATTTTCATCGTGGTGCTCAATTAGTTCGCAACGGGCGCATTGGAAAAGTAACCCATGTGGAAGTGGGCTTGCCCGATGGAAACAGATCTATTGGAACTCCGGCTGTAATGCCAGTTCCAGCTGAATTAGACTGGGAATTTTGGCTGGGACCAGCGTTAAAAGTTCCTTACAGAGGAGTTAGCCATTGGAATTGGCGCTGGATTCAGGATTATTCAGGAGGTCAGCTAACTGACTGGGCTGGTCACCACATCGATATTGCCCATTGGGGATTGGGATTTGACGAAACGGGTCCAATTTCTGTGGAAGGTGAGGGAGTTTTCCCACGTGAGGGAATTTACAATGTCGCTGTGGAATACGATTTTACTTGTGCTTATAAGGATGGGACAACTATGAGGGTTGCCAATGCCTCCCGACAAAAATATGGCATGGGAACTGTTTGGTATGGCGATAAAGGTTGGTTAAGGGTTAATCGCGGTGACGTGATAGAGGCTTCAGATCCAAATATTTTGAAAGAAAAGATTAGCGAAAATGAAATTCAATTATATAAAAGCACCGATCATTTTTTAAATTTTCTCGAATGCATTAAATCGCGTAAACCAACTATTACACCGGTTGATACAGCCCTGCGTTCCATTTCAGTTGGCTTACTTGGAGAAATAGCCATGTTAACAGGCCAAAAGATTCAATGGGATCCTGAAAAACAGGAAATTGTAGATAATGCAATGGCAAGCCGCTTACTTTCGCGTCCATATCGTCAACCATGGACAATACCAACTATTTAAACTTAACCACTATGAAGAAAAATATTTTAATAATATCGCTGCTGGTTTCCGTTTTGGCTATTTTTAGTAACTGCAAAGAGCAACGTGCATACAAGGCTTTAATTATTACAGGTCAGAATAACCATAACTGGCAGGCTAGTTCTCCTGTTTTAAAACAACTTTTAGATCAAACCAAATTGTTCACAACCGATATCACCGAAACTCCAGCTCCAGGAAAAGACATGAGCACTTTCAACCCTGAATTTGCGAAATACGACGTAGTGGTGCTCGATTATACCGGCGATGCCTGGCCTGAGAAAACAAAAACTGCCTTTGTCGATTATGTGAAAAACGGAGGAGGAGTTGTAGTATATCATGCTGCCGATAATGCATTTACCGATTGGAAGGAATACAACGAAATGATTGGCTTGGGCGGATGGGGCGGTCGCACCGAAAAAGATGGACCTTATGTATATTTCAAAGATGGAAAACAGGTTAGCGATTCAACTCCCGGAAACGGAGGCTCACATGGTGCCCGGCACGAATTTAAGGTTCAGCTTAGAAATACGGAACACCCAATAACTAAGGGATTGCCTTCGAAATGGCTTCATGCCGAAGACGAGCTATACAGCCAGCTTCGGGGGCCAGCAAAAAATATGGAGATTTTAGCCACAGCTTTTGCTGATACTTCCAAAGGAGGAACTGGCAGGGATGAACCTGCTCTATTTACCATCACCTACGGAAAAGGGAGGATTTTCCATACCACATTAGGACATTGCGGTAATGGCGATAAGAACTTTCCTGCCATGGAATGTGCCGGTTTTATTACCACATTTCAACGCGGAACAGAATGGGCTGCCAGCAGCGTTGTAACTCAGAGTGTTCCTGTCGATTTTCCAAATTCTGCCAGTGTTGTGCAATGGCCTGAATATAAACCATTATCTTTGGACGAAATTGTAAGCGAAATTGAAAAATATGATGTATCCAAAAGCAGAAAATACATATATGATTTGCAGAACAGGCTTCGCAGCGCAGATGGCAATCCAGAAGTCTTGTTATCGTATGAGAAGCTGATGGTTAAAATTCTTGAAAGCAACATAGCAACAATTGATGCAAAAAAGTTTGTCCTTCGGGAATTAAGCTGGATGGGATCTGATTATTGTATTTCGAAATTAAAAAAATTAGAAACTTCAGATGATTTGAAAGATGAGGTTAAATTTGCATTAACACGTCTTCAACCGTCAAAGTAACTTATAGAATTTATTTATGAAGGTGTTCAGAAAGGGTAATTTGGTTCAACACACTCATTGACCGTACTTTTTTAGGCACCTTCATAAGTTTGCACATGTTAAACGAATGGTTATACGAAAAAGATGCTTTCACTTGTAATTCCAATCTATAACGAAAAAATACTTATAAATGAACTGGCAACCAGAGTGGTGAAAGCTATTGAGCTGTTCACCACTAATTATGAAATTATTTTCGTAGACGATGGAAGCACGGATGGAAGTTTAGAAGCCTTGCTAAGTTTTCATAAAGAGAACAACCATATTAAAGTGCTTCGTCTTTCTAAGAATTTTGGACACCAGAGTGCCTTTACAGCTGGTTTGGAATATACCAAAGGAGATTACATTGCCATGATGGATGGCGATTTGCAAGACCCCCCTGAATTACTGGCAGATATGTACCAGAAAATTCATGCCGAAAATTTCGATATTATCAGCGGTAAACGAACCGGAAGAAAAGGAAAATCAGGGCTTAGCATTTATACCTGGCTGTTTCATCAGATATATAGTAGTCTTGCCGGATTAAAAAACATCGAAAATACCGGTAATTTCTCCATGATGACGCGCAATGCGCTAAATGCAATGTTGTCGATGAAAGAAAAAAACCGCTATCTGCCAGGTTTACGATCCTTTATAGGCTATACTCATGGGTATGTTGAATATATCCGCGACGATCGCTATAGAGGGAAATCCAAAATGAGTTTTTACAAATTAATGATACTTGCGGCAGATGCTATTTTTGCATTTTCGAGATTCCCAATACGGTTCTGTATTGTTCTTGGCATAATTGGAACCATTGTATTTATGGTGGCCGGATTATATGTTCTAATTGCAAAAGCTACCGGAATAGCGCTTTTTGGATGGTCTTCCACCATGTTAAGCATCTATTTTTTAGGTTCCATTCAATTAATTTTTATGGGCATTGTAGGAGAATACGTTTATCGAATCTATAAAGAGTCGCAAAACAGACCCTTATATTTTGTGAAGGACTTCTATAGCAATTAACGATATTAATGAATGACCGAATAATTAGAATTGTATTTTATTCATTGTCGTTTCTGATGCTTGCTGCATTCATGCTCGCAAGCCGTGATGCCGGCATTTCAGGGGACGAAGAAGTACATTTGAATCAATCCGAAATGGTTTACAACTATTTCGCTACCCATGGTCAGGATAAGTCGTCCCTCCATACTCCAAAGACTTTTTTACAGTATTATGGTCAATCGTTCGACAACATTACTACTATTCTGATCCATTGGTTTCAGATTGAAGACACATATGGATTTCGCCATTTAATGAGCTCTGTTGCCGGATGGCTGACAATTTTTATTACAGCGCTTTTTGCTGTCTACCTCAGCGGATATAGCGCCGGTATTATTGTGCTCTTATTATTCTTTGTTTCTCCGGTTTTCCTTGGCCACTCGCTTAACAATCTGAAAGATATTCCGTTTGCGCTGGCTTACATTTCAAGCATATTTTTTATACTCAAATTCTTTTCAACAAATGATAAGCTGCATTGGAAAACAGCGCTATTATTGACCCTAAGCATCGCCTTTGCTATTAGCATCCGGGCGGGCGGCTTTCTGTTACTCTGTTATTTATGGCTTTATTTCTTTGTTTTTAATGGAGTTGTATTTATTGCCAACAAGAAATTTGCGATTAAAAATATTTTAAACCAATTGGCTTGGGTATTCGGGATTTCGATAGCGGCTTATCTATTAGGACTGATTTTTTGGCCCTATGCGTTGCAAAATCCTCTTGTCAATCCATTGAAATCGTATATGGTGATGACTAAATTTCCAACCACGCTTCGCCAAATTTTTGAAGGGCAATCGTATTGGTCTGACTTTCTTCCTTGGTATTACCTGCCAAAATACATGGTGATTACAATTCCAATACTCGTTTTTGCAGGGCTAGCGATGTTTTTTGCATTTTCGAAACAGTTATTCCGATCGAAACAAGCATTATACTTTTCCTTTATTTTATTTTCAATCGTATTTCCTGCTGCTTTTGTAATTATCCAAAAGTCTAATCTTTATGGAAGCTGGAGACATTTTTTATTTATCTATCCGAGTATTGTCTTACTATCAGCTATCGGATTTTCAAAACTCTTTTCATTCCTGAAAAATAAATATTATAAAATACTGCTTGCAGTGGCGATAATCGTTATGGGCGTTCATCCGCTAAAATTTATGATTCATAATTCCCCATACTATTACCTGTATTACAATCAATTTGTGGGTGGGTTAAAAGGAGCATATGGTAATTACGAAACCGATTATTACTATCACTCTGTTCGCGAGGCAGCGGAATGGCTTGGGGATTATTTGAAAACTCAAAAAATAACTACATCCGTGAAGGTTGGCTCCAATTTTTCGATACACTGGTATTTCAGGAACCAGAAGAATGTCAGCACCAGCTATTTTTCTTATGTAGAAAGAAGCAGGAAAGATTGGGACTATGCCATTATAGCAAATAGTTATATTCATCCCGACAAACTAAAAAATAAAACCTGGCCTCCAAAAAACACTATCCATGTGATCTATGCGGACAGTATCCCCATATGCGCTGTAATAAAGCGAAATACAAAATTTGATTATGAAGGAATTAAGAAACTGGAAGCTGGTCAGGCTTCTGATGCAATTCTACTTTTGGAAGAAGCATTAAAAGTGGATCCTCAAAACGAATATCTCTGGTATAAATACGGCTGGGCTCAATATGAGAGCAAGGCAATAGAAAAGGCCGAATTTGCATTGAATTCCGGACTTAAAATTTCCCAAAACGACGAACGAATATTGCAGCTTTTAGGTGACCTGGCGTTAGCAAAAGGTGACACTATCAATGCTACACAATATTATGAAAATTCAATTGTTGCCAATAGAAAATTTGTAACCTCCTATGTAAAGCTGGCCAATATATATACGCACTCCGACATTCAAAAATCGCGTTCACTTTTGAGAACTTGTTTTCAAATAAACCCACGGTATAAAACTGCCGTTAAAGCTCTTGCCAATTCTTACCGTAATTCCGATCCGGGAATAGCGAAAAAATACGATGAACTGGCAAAAACTTTAAAATAGACTTAGTGAATTTCATTGTTTTATTTAAAAAGGAGCGGTGTAAATTGGGAAAGATAAACACGCCAGTTTCTCCAGGTATGGCCTCCTTCGCTTTCAACATAGGTATATTTCATACCCATTTTATCGAGGTTAGCTCTGTAATCGGTTACCGATTTGTACAGAAAATCAGTTTTTCCAATAGCAATCCAGTATAATTTATATCCATTGTCCATTTGTGCTTTTAGGGTAGCATCGAAATTTTCGTAAGCTTTAGCTTTAACCTTGTCGTTTGGCATAATGGCTGCTGAAAATAACCCAACATAGTCGAAGGTGTTCGGATACAAGCGCGAAATATGCAGGGAATGAAATCCTCCCATCGACAAACCAGCGATAGCGCGGTTTGCTTTATTCGCTTTTACCCTGTAATTGCTTTCGACAAACTTAATAACATCCATAAACGTTTCTTCGAACTTTCCATCCATAGTGTGAGGAAGTTGCATGGTAGGCTTGGCGAACCCGAGTGTTGATTCTCCGGGAGCAGCTTCCTGATCAACGTTTCCATTTGTCATCACAATAATCATAGGTTTTGCTTTGCCTTGGGCAATCAGATTATCGAGAATCTGAGAAGTACGCCCAAGTGCAATCCAGGCCTCTTCGTCGCCACCCATGCCATGGAGCAGGTAAAGTACCGGGTATTTTTCTTTGGATGTTTCGTATCCTGCCGGAGTGTAGATGGTAGCTCGGCGCATCATCCCATTGCCGGGAGAATTGTACCAACGGCGGGCAACAGTGCCATGAGGAACATTGTTCACCTTATACAAATCCGCTTGTCCTTTCCCTACAATAAAAACATTGGTAACAGAGGCTACATCGCGAATTAAATAAACATTGTTCGGATCGGTACATTTAATTCCGTCAACTAAAAAGCTGTAACTGTATAGCTCGGAAGGCAATGCATCGGCAGTATATGTCCACATTCCCTTTTCGCCTTTGGTCATTGCAATATATCCCGGTTTCCAGCCGTCCATTGGTAACCAATCGCCCGTCAGTCTTACCTCTTTGGCATTTTCAGCCTGAAAACGAAATGTGACAGTGTTGTCTGAGTTAATTTCGGGAGAAATAATTTCGGCAGCTCCCCATAAAGCTTGCTGAGCAAATGTCCCAAGACTAATAATAACCCAAAGAAATGCAGACAGGATAATTTGTTTTCTCATATTCGTGTGTTTTTAATTTAAAACTGATAAGTTTTTTATTGTAATTAGCCATTAATGCAAACATCGTTTATTTTTTTATTTATCAATTAAAATATCTACTTAAAGCCTTTAAGTATAGACAGAAGACAAGAAACCACATAATTTTTGGCCATTAAATAAATACTATGCGGTTCCTATGTCTTTGCAATACATCCAAAGTATAATTTCCAAAATCAATTCAAATTACCAACCGGTTTTGATTTTTATGCAGGTTTACATTTATTTCCTGTTCCGGAATCGGAAATATTTACAAATAGCAACAAAACCAGCTCGTTTGACGGGTTTTGTTGCTATATTCCCTTTGCTGTTTATGGTAGTGAATGCTACCCAAATAATTCACCGTTGTATATGCAACGTTGAACAGCTATTTGCTAATACAAGTTACTCCTATTTGGGGGAATGCTACCAAAGATAGAACGACGTAACAGATGTTACGCCAAACGGCAGCGTGTTACAAACTTGGTTAACAGGGGGACGTTCGCCGAACGGTTCGATTAGACTTCGCTGAGCAGGGGCTTAACTGAGTTCAAATTAGATAATCCTAATCTATCAGGTCGTTATAATCTCTATTAATTTCAGGGTTGCTACCTTTATACATTATGGAAATTGAATCTCCTACATTATATTTATTGTTAATAACCTTGCCAGTATAATTATCGCCACCACAACTAAACATATAATAGCATTTTCGTCCGTTATTATAAACTACTTTATAAACAACTGCCTTAGTCTTAAAACCCCGTTCAAATAAATCTTCATTTCTATTTGAATTCCTTATGGCCATATAAATAATAACACCTAATAATGCAAGCAATATTAAATCAAACCTTTTATTGAAAATAATTAAGCTTCGACCAATAATTCCAAAACGTATTTTCCTTTTCATAATTATTTAGGCTCAGTTTTTGATTTTGAAGTTTCTGAAATAGGACTCGCTATTGCTTGATTTATTGATTCAGAAACTACTTGATTCCTCGCTTTAACTTCCTTTTGATAAGCTTTCGCCCCAGCTGGCGCGGACATGCTGTCCGTGCCTTAACATTCCCTTCTGCTTTCTGGCTCATCAACTATTTGTTAAATTTTATTATTTAGATGTATAAGTTATGAAAACCCTTAAATGTCTGATAACTTAATACCTTTATCTGCTTTACATATCATATGCAAATGGCTATATCTAACCAATATGCAAATAAAACTAATTCTTTGTATTCTATACAATTTTTCAAAGAATTAAGCATCAAGTTCTTTAATTCCGGTCCAATAATACATCTACTATACCTACTGTTGTTAAAATTACAAAGTAAGCTTTCTCGTTTCCCATATTTTACATTTATCAGACATAAATACAAATATTTTTTTTTGAGAAGTAAAATGTTGTTTGTTTATTGAGAAAGAGTGGGAGGTTTGTGTTTAGGGGCACGGACAGTATGTCCGCGCCAGCAGGGCTGTATCAATTACTTCCCAATTCACTCTAACAGCCTTCTGTCAAAGAAGATTGTTTTTAGTTTTTTGGACGGGCGCTAAAAATCGGGCGTATGGGCGAAGCAGAAACCTTGCTTCGAAGCACCGTATAGGTTCTGATGTTACCTTCGGTGATCTCGCCTATGGCTTTGGTATTTGAATCTTTGTTACTTTCTTTTCAAGAAGAAAGTAATAATATGATTTATTGCATTTTATAATTAAGATTGTGTCGAACTCACATTATATTATGGTCGGGAGTCTTCCGATTTTGACTCAGCATCTCTTTCCTTAATTCGTTCCGGGCTGGCAGGCAATCTCTTAGGTTTAACCATATCCTTACCTTTTGTTTTGTTCATTGTTATATCTTCTGTAATTTCTTTGTCGTCGTCTCCAATGAGCGGTACTTCGGTAGTTGGATCGTAAGCTAAAAGATTAGGATCCTCGGCATGCGGTTTTTGATTGTTGAAATCTTCATTTGTTTTAGCATCTGTAAGTTTGCTATTTCCCCGTTTATGCTGGATAGTTTTACTTTTTTCCATTTTTTGCTTTTTTATGTGACGGAAGTATCACAAAAACAAAGTTAAGGAGTAGCATTCTGGAAGCGTTACACAATGTTGGTAAAGAATTACATCTTTCACATATTCCTCATGTTAGGCAAAAGCCTAGTCAGGCTTTCCGGATTAATTTTTGAGAGCCAAATTCTTGGATTTAATCAATGTTTAAGGTACGAAAGCTTTGTTATTGTTGTTAAAAACGATACACTGGTCACCTTTGAAGATCTGGACTCTCTATATGGCGTTTTTCCGGAATATTATTATGAGTTTTCTAACTGGGAATTCATGTTTCCGGAAGAAGAAAGGAGTAAATACCCGGTGTATGTGAATTATAATCTGGTGGAAGAAAAAGATTTAAAAGCAATTGCCTGCAATACTTATTGCGATTATAGAGAATATTTTAATCACCTGCGGAATCGCCAAATAAAGATTAATTATATTACCAAATTGCCATTGACAAAGGTAAGATTGGAGAAATAGAATTAGGAAAAGTTAAACGTATAAAGAACTATAGCTAAACATTCATAGAATAAAATTTTAAACATATGCCAAATGAAAATTTATCATTACAACGAAAAGTGAATTTTATACAAAGGCTTGTAATTAAAATTGAATTTATTACGTTTGCATTTTACAATATTTATATTGCCAATCAGTTCGATACCATTTTTTACACGACTGTAGCCGAAGCAGGTGTGTAATACCTTTGCAAGAGTGCCGGACGGCCACTACCCCTTGGAATATTCAGGCACTTTGCATGGAAGTAAGGGCGTTTTAGCACTTTAACACCGAAACTATACTCTATGAATCAACGAATTGGAATTTTCGCACTACTACAATTTTTTATCCTTACTGGTTTTTCACAAAACTTTACCTGGAATAATAAACAGCTTCTCCTCAATAATGGAGCCGTAGAACGTATCCTTACCTTCGACTCAACATCGGGAAGTTTTGGCACCACTTCGCTACGGATGATGAGCGGCAAAAAAGATTATATAGAAAAACAATCGGCCGAATTCTCATTTTTAGCCAATGGCATCCGTTGGGATGGCTTTTCAACGTGGAGAGTGGCTAATTGCGAATCGATTACCGATATTGACAAGGGTACGGGCGCAAAAATAACACTTTTGCATGCCGATACCTTGCAGGTAGAAATACAATACATTATGTACCCAAACTTGCCACTTGTACGCAAAAAAGTGAGCATTACCAACCTAGGTAAGTCCGAAATGCGTCTCGAAAGCCTCAACATGGAAGAATTAAACTCAACATTTCCCTCAACCGAAACATGGATATACCATAGCTACGGAAGGAAAATCCATATTGGCCCATACCTTGGTAATTGGGACGATGCTGTAATGGTATTACACGACCATTCTAAAAGGGCCGGCATGGCCATTGGAAACGAATCGCCTGGAGTACTTAAACGCACTGCTTATAACCTTGGCCAGAAGGTTACGATAGGTTTAAGCCAGCCAGGTCAAGACTTTCCATTCCGCCGATGGCTCAGTCCCGGCGAATCGTGGACCAGCCCGGCAAGCTTCATTGCCTTGTATTCCGGAGTCGATAATGGACAAACAGTTTTGAATACTACTGTTAACGATTATGTGCGTCGTTATATGGGTAGCCGACTAACACAAATCCCCGAAAAATCAGTATTTGTTTATAATACCTGGTATCCTTTTCGTTCCAATTTAAGCGATACGCTTATTCGAGGTGTTGCCAAGGCAGCTGCCGAATGCGGGGTTCAGGAATTTGTTATCGACGACGGCTGGGCATTGAATATTGGCTCCAAAACCATGAGCAATGAATGGGGAATGGGCATGAACTATGGCGACTGGCAGGTAGACCGAGGCAAGTTTCCGGAAGATCTCAAAGCCACATTCGATTATATCAGGTCGCTGGGTATGAAACCCGGACTGTGGCTAAGTATTGGTTCCGCTACATCCGATGCAAAGGTATATAAAGACCACCCGGAATGGTTTGTCAAAAATTTTAAAAACAAACTAGGAAACCTGCATTATGTGGCGGATAGTTCGGACTTTTATACCTCTTGCTTTGGTACCGATTGGGTCGACTATATCAGGGATGTCTTACTCCGACTGGTTAGGGAACATGGCTTGGCCTATGCTAAACTCGACCTGTCGGTTGTTACCAGTGCTTACGTTGAAGACCTGCGTGTATCGGGGTGCTATGCAACTGATCACCCCTACCATAAAGACCATGCCGAATCGTTTGTTGTTATCTATGAACGACTTTTGGCCATGTTCGACGAACTGCACCGTGAGGCTCCTTCGCTGTTTATCGATTGTACATTCGAAACTGCCGGCAAATTCCATCTGCAGGATTATGCGGTAGTGCAACATGCTGATGGTAACTGGCTATCTAACTTCGAAAATCCATCCCCGGTAGGCCCCCTGCGGGTGCGTCAGATGGCTTGGTGGCGTTCGCCGGCTATGCCGGCGGGCTCGCTGGTTGTTGGCAACTTGGCAATGGACGACCCAGAGTTTTTGTTCAGCCTCAAATCGCTAATCGGTACTCTTCCCATTGTTCTCGGCGATCCCAGGAAGCTCAATACCAAGGAGCGTGCAGAAATCAAAAAGTGGTCGGATTGGATGGTGGCAATGCAAGCCCGATATGACTATATGGCTTTCAGGCAAGATTTACCCGGCTTTGGTGAACCACAGGATGGCTCATGGGATGCCTGGGGCCGGATTAATACCGAAACCAAAGTGGGTGGGATTATCGGCGTGTTCAGGCAAAATGCCCTCGAAAATAGTCGAACGGTATTTGTTCCTACCCTTGACCCGCATAGGAATTATCAAGTACTAGAGGCTCTAACGGGGAAAAGTATAGCGAACCTAAGCGGTGCCGACTTAGCCAAAAAAGGTTTTATAGTAAGTAGTAACGCTTCCTTCGATGCCCAGATATTTGAAATAAGAGGTTTGTAGAATACAGGTAAAAATTGATTTAAACCACTTTGCGTGCCATTCCACTAAAATCAGCAAAAAAGTGTAAGTATTAGTCCATTTTAACTCCAAAATGATATAAAATTTCGATTACCATTTCCAATCACCTTATTAATCAGATTATTACATATTGTTATAAGTACAATCAACTACTTATACCAATATCCAAACATTTTTGACTTAGTTTCCTCATATTTTGGAGATAGTGGCACGGATTGCAAATCCGCGCCAGCCTATGTTAAGCAATCAATGGTGATGTGGGCATGTTCTCAGATTCGTCAGCAGCAAGTGTTTTTATCCAGGGGGTAGCGGCCAAAAATGCAACTTAGCCAGTTAATGAAAGGTCTTTAATAAATTCCCTTCTGGTTTTTCCTTTATTCTCCATAGGGATACTTGATTGAAATGCGTTATTATCAATTTTGTTAAATATATATGCTTTTATAGGATTCCGATTTGAAAGTATAGTTGCAGCATCTTCCGTTGGGGCAATAATTAGAGTGGTGGACAATACTTCTGCCAGCATGGGGCAATGTCTTTGAGCAAATGTAATGCGTTTATTTTCGATGGGCAGATGCGTGAGTGGGTCAATAATATGTCCGGTTGCTTTTGAGCTTTCCTCCGGAATCGATTCGCTGAAAGAAGCTGCATGTTTATTTAATTGAAAGATGAACCGCGCATCGTCTACTCCTAGCATCGATACAGGCCATTCGGACCATGTGAATGGGAGCCTCTGGTGATAATAGAACTGCCGCCAAAACTTATAAAACAGTTTAAAATATCGAATTTAGAAAGGACTTTTTCAACTTCCCGGAGCAAGATTCCTTTGCCAACCGCTCCTAAATCAATTCCGGTATTTTCGGACCAAAACTTAATAGAATGCTGCTCTTCACTAAATTCTATAGTTTCCATACCCATGCTTTTGGAAGACAGAACCAATGATGGATTGCTCTTACCTAGCTCCTTTAGTTTTTGCAAACCAATGTCGAAATACCCAAGCGTTGATTTGCGGAAACGATTGCACTCTACTAAAATATTCCACAATTGGCTGCTTACCAAACAATACTCATTTATTGCTTTTTGATTTAATTGAAACACTTCAGCTTCCGGATCGAAACAACTTAGCATTTTTTCAAGGTGGACGGCAAGTGTTTGAATTTCGGAAAAAGCCTGCTCTCCAACCTCATCGCTGACATTTATAAAAACCATATCCAACGCGGAATTCATGCTGAATAAATTCTTATGAAACTCGATTGGAATGCATATGTATGATTCAAAATTAACATTGACATTTAAAAAAACAGTTTGCCCAGGTTGTTATAATCACACTTCGACTCAAGTGTGACACTAATACAAGTTCGTCAGGCTGAGCGGAGTCAAATCCTATGTTTTGACTAATCGTCTTTGGTTCTATATCTATAAAAAAATGCAACAGTTTAAAAACTGTTGCAAAATATAGAAAGGAATTGAATTTTGGTATTCAAAACCGTTTATTTTTCTGATCGGGCAAGTTCAAGCGCTTTGGTGGTGGTAAAGTATTTCGCCAGCATGTTAGGCACTTCCCAATCAGGTAATTTACCATCAATCAGATATTGGAGGTATTTCTCCATAACCTGGGCAAAATGAGATTCGTGGCCAACTTTGTATTTTTCTGGCACCACTACCTCCCATGTGTTATCAAGTTTTTTCAATTCAATACCTTCGTATTTGGCCTGGATCTTTTTTAATTCCGATGCCAGCGTTTGTGCAAATAATGCTGTATCAGTCCCAGCAACTGGCTCAATATATAAAGTAGGCTTAAAACCCTGTGCTTCTCCCTGACGGATTATTAAATTAGCTTTGGTACCCCGCATAATGGAAAAATGTGTATCGCCAGCTCCTTCTGGGGCTTTATAGTTCCAGATTACAGACACTTTCGCATGAACCCCTTTGATGGTGTAATTGATTTCGCCATTAGAATAAACGCTTAAGACCGAATCGTTCACATCTTTTATAAGGTATTCGGGATAATCTCCAAGTTTGGTAACTTCATTAAATTGCGATGGAGTTAAAGAAGTCGACCAGTGTTTAGCCTTGTCAATGGTTATTTCGTTGGTATAATCGATAATTTTTTCAGGAAAACACTCCCATTGCACAAGGTCGACTAAGTGGGTGGTAACATCCACAATACCTTCGCCTTGCTGTTCCACATCGAAAAACCAGGCTGGGCGCTTTAATGCGGCACCAGAAACAAACTTATAAAAATGATGAACACTTTCCTTTGTAACCGCAGGGTTTTCTAGTGTACCTTTCTCAAGTGTTCCAAATACTTCTGGCAGCAGGGAAAATTCCTTCTGCATAATAGTTGTAATTTCGTTGCGCTCGGTCATGATATCATATAAAAGCACTCCTTTTTCCTGAGCCAACCGAAATGCATCTTTCAGTTGTTCAAAAGCAACGGCATTTATGGCCATTGGTTTATCGGAAAGCACATTAAATCCGGCTTCTACAGCGGCTTTAATGTATTCGGTTTTCTTTTTGTTGTTACCCGCGATTACAACAACATTCCCTTTTTTCTCCTGAAGCATTTTTTCAAAATAATCGGCGCCGATATATACATTTTCATTCCAACGGGTTGGGTTTTCCGGACGTTGATTATACCCGGAAATGCGGTTCAGATGCTCTTTTACATCGTCGCTTTCGGGCGCATACACTGCGACATTTGAATCAATTTGCGAATACATCGTTTTTTGCACTAGCGCAGCATGAAAATGCCCCGGATCGAGTGTAATGAGTTTGACCTCCCCTTTTGCACCTGTAAAACCAGGCTTTTCGGTTGAACATGATACCATAACTGCAATTCCAATTATTACAAATAAACATGGATATTTCTTCATATAACTCAATTTGTTTTTTTTGATTATATCTTAATTCTTAAACTTCGTGAGAGTTAAAAAATCTGACAAGTATAAACTTTTAATTTTAGTTTTTTACGATGGAAACTTTGGGTGGCACTGCAAAATCGGCCCAGGTAGCTTCAGCTTTTTCAGTGCTTATTTCGCCTTCGAAAACCAAAAGCCTGTATTTTAACGAATAATCTTTCCCCGGGTACAAGTTCCAGTTCTTATTTTTGGTAGGCGAAAAGTTAAAAAACACATCCCCTCTCCCGCCGTTTGCATCTTCGGGCCACATGCGGATAGGTTCCGGATAATTGTAGTTCGAAGGATACGACATAAATAACACTCCGGCAACGCCTTTATCGGTATCACCATTTATCCATGCCCAACGACCTTTTGACCCATCGGCATCTTTCCTTGTCTTTCCTTCAGATGTAAGGGCTTTGCTGTTTTTGTTCGTCCAAACATCGGTGGCGCGCATTCCAAATCCTCCGTACCGATATTCTTCCAGCACAATAGGGCTTTCTGTTGCCATATTTAATGTGGAAGTAAATTCCCACAAGTACGCATTAGCTGGAAGATTAAACACCCGAACATCCCAAACTTCTTTCATGGCTGTTTTTTCGGCAGCAGAATCGGGATAAACCACATGATTCTGTAACGCTTTGAAACCGCCATACACAGGACCTTCCACTACATTAATAAAATCACTGAACCGAACAGTACCTTTTCTCTGAGCAATGTTCCAGAAGTCGATTTCGTCTCCCTCAAACGATGTTTTTGTCCAGGGGTTCCAAATACCATAATGATGGTAATGGTCTTTGGGCTGAATGTTTGTCAGCACCGCCCCCTGAGGCGACCATAACGGATGAATAAAACCACTCCTTTTATAAAAAGGGTTTACACCTTCGGGTGGATAGGTTGTTTTGTAATTATACTGAAGTACATTTTTATCGGCAACACTAATAACCAACGCTCCATCGGCTTTTTTAGCATGCACTATAATTGCCGGTTTTGAGGATTGTCCTTTAACCAGTTGATACTTCCGAACACTTCCGGCTTTAGATTCTCCAGCCAATATCCACCAAATCGTTCTTTCTCTGCCGTCTTCCATCTGATAAGCGACTTGAGTCCTCTGATTTCCTTTAATTTCTTCCAGAAGAAACAACGAATCAGGCAAATTTGAGATGGAGGATATATTTAGCGAAACGGGTGTATTGAGACGGTTGTGTTTTCCCGCTTCGACATTGATGGTAGCAATTATTTGCGAAAATCCTGATTTCGATGTCATAAATAATGAAATGAAAAGGATAACATAAATTTTGTATTTTCTATCTGCTTGCATAGCTGCTAAAATTAATATTAGATAGTGAAAACTTTGTGTTTTGATGGAAATGTTTTCCATCCAGGAGGTGTAGTCTGAAACTACGCCAAGCTTATTGCTTAATATTCAAGCATGAAATTAGAGTATTTATTTCGCCGCCTTCATAAAAGCTTCAATATTATCTGATGAAACATTTGGGGGCATACCGCCGCCACAAGAGAGAATAAACTTTGATTTATCCTGCAAACCTTCCAATAACTCTTTAACAGCAGTTGAAACTTCCCCGGTAGTACCGCTTGCCAAAACATCGCGTGGCGGAATGTTTCCGATTATAGTAAGATTATTATTAGTGGCCTCTTTTAACTGATTTACGGTCATCTGAACCCCGGGATTATAAAGGTTAATTCCAATTTCAGAGTAATAAGCCACCGATGAAGCACAATCAGCATCGTTATGGAAAAACTTGACGGCCACATCGCAGCTGTATAATTCTTTCAGGTAGGGCATTCCAAATTCGAGAAACTCAGTTTCTCCAATAAACCCAACAATATCATCCAGCATCAAAATTCCATCAATTGTCGAAAAGGTTTTGCGCTGAAGATCGTGCCAGTTTTTAAGGAAATTGGTTATAACCCTCAATAACTTATGAACCCGCTCGGGTTCCATCATAACGGCCAACATAAATTCGGTAGTACCCATTAAGAACGAAGCAATATTCAGAGGGCCCCGCGATACCGAAAACCTGATTTTATGCCCGGCCGCTTCAATGGATGGCTGGGCTTTTACAAGCCGGTTAAGCATAAAAGGTAACAAACCATCGGTTTCTACATTCGGTTCTGCGAGGTTGTCGATGTCTTCAATAGCAAGAATTGTTTTTTCGGCAAAAGGAAATTCGTTTTTCCAGAAGACCGTTTTAGCACCAAAGGCTGAAGGTTCGGTGCACATCCCGTATTCGCTCCAGAACCCTGGAAGAAACATTACATCAGGAAACGTTTCGATTGCTTTTAGATTTGCTTTCAGCCAAAGTTCGTCGTTGGTAAAATAATCGAGGATATTAATTCCATACCATTGGGGAAGCCAGGGGCAATCTATAATAAATCCTACAGGAACCTGATTGGATTGCTTGCCGTCAATAATAGAAAGAAGATTACTCCATTGCTTGTCTGTCATAGTTATAAAAATTGAGAAATTAGAGGTTGTCTCAAAAATCAATGATTTGCCGTATTTCGACTCCGCTCAATATGACAAATCATTAACTTTCAATTATAAGGCTAAGTCGAAGCCTTTTCAACTTATAAGATATTCTCTAAATAATTAAAAATTATAAGGAGGACGTTGCGGCCGTGAAAGCATCTCATTCGCCTCATCGTCATTGATAAATTTCTCCAGTTTAGGGTTCCATTGCAGTTTACGACCTAATTTCATGGCAATATGGCTTATGATGCATACGCTGGTTGAACGATGGCCCACCTCTGCCGGAGTGATATTTTGCTGACGACTTTTAACACAATCGAGCCAGTTTGCATGGTGATCGTCCGATTTATACAGGTGGATTTCGTTTGGACCAATTACGGAAGTCAGAATTTTAGGGTTACTGGCTTGCAACGATTTATCACCCTCCTTTTTTGAAGTCGGATCGCTGGCAGTTGCTGAATAATTACCCCGGGTAACAAAAATCCATCCTTCGGAACCTTCGAACCGCACCCCATTGGGGAACTCATCGGATATTTGAACCGTTACCCCGTTTGCATATCTGGCTTCCACATTGTATTTTCCATGTACTGTCCAAAGTCCGCTCGATGGATAAACAGCCTTTCCTGACACCTCAATTGGCCCGGTATGCTCCGTATCCATTGCCCAATGCACAATATCCATGTGGTGAACCCCCCACCCAGTAATCATGCCAAGACAGTAAGGCTCGCAACGTAACCAACCAGGACGGGAATAATCAGCTTGGGGATGAACCCTTTTTTCGGTATAATAAACATTAGGGGTATTGCCCAACCACATATCGTAGTTTAGGTTAGCTGGGATTGGCATTTCAGGTTCAACAGCACCGGAAGGATCAATTGGCAAACCCACCTGGATATTCTTCAGTTGCCCGATACGACCGTTGCGAACCAATTCGCAGGCTATGCGAAACTGTTCCATGGATCGTTGTTGGGTTCCAATTTGCAAAATTACCCCGGTACTATTCACCACATTGCTCATTTGCCGGCCTTCGGCCAGTGTATACGAAAATGGTTTTTGAACATAAATATCTTTCCCGGCATAGGCAGCATCAATAACCGGCTTAGCATGCCAATGGTCGGGGGTACTTATAAGTACAGCATCAATTTCTTTATTATCGAGTAACTCGGTGTAGTTTGAATAGATAGTTACCGAATTCTGAATGCCTTTTTTTGTGTAATTCCCTTCTACCAATTGTTTTGCTTCACCAACGCGCTTCGAATCGAGGTCACAAACAGCAATAATGCGGGCATTGTCGTACTTCAGCACTCCAGCCATGTCGTGATCCCGAGAAATACGACCGGTACCAATGGCACCAACATTTATACGGTTACTGGGAGCATTTTTCCCAAAGACACTCGAAGGGAGAATAGTTGGTAATATTACGGCTCCAGCAGCTCCAGCAACCGTTTGTTTTAAAAAATTACGACGTTCCATAGCTTTAGGATTTAGTAATGATAGTGATTGTTTTTTATACTTAACAATCAATGTCGTTTAGTTAAGAATCGATGTTTGACCCCAGCCAGGGTCAGATGTTTATAGAATGTTCAATTTTTCTACAAACAGGCGACCCCAGCCGGGGTCGAATATCTTTAACTAAACGATATTGACTTAACAATTATATAATAGTCTTCCTTAAAATTTCAGTAAGCCTATCTTCACTTATTGCACTGAATACTTTTTAAATTCTTCTGCAATATTAGCAGTTTCATTGGTTCCAGAGTGAATCAGAACCCGATATTTTAATTTGATCGTCTCCCCTTTTTTAAGTATGGTAGCTTTGTCGTCGGCAGGCCAATACATAGGTGTTGGCGAAAAAAAGCCATAGTCACGTGTAAACCAAGGTGATGGATACCATTTATTTGAAGGATGCTGCATAATGGCCATGCCTTCGATTTTATTGCCTCTTTTTCCGAAGCAATCTATCCAGGGAGAAGCTTTCCCAAAAGTACCTTTTTCTCCAAGTGCGCCTTCAGCATTAATCATTGTTCCGCCATTTACAACTGCAAGCGCTGGATCCATTCTTCCTGAAAAGAGAGAATGATTTGTTTTTTCAATAGTCACATCGATTAACATTTCCATCATAACCTCGAAGTCGATTTGAAACATTTCTTTGGAGATGGCTGTAATTGTAATCTTCCGCAAATCTTTCACAGGCGAAATTGCACCCGGGCGCTTCCAGATACACTCATTTTCGATTACAACCCTGGGGCCATCGTTTTCGATAATATCTTCGCGTAACGAAACAATTTGTCCCCGATCTAAACCTTCCTGCCAGTAATTACCTCCATTAACGCGGTCGCATCCAAAAAAAAGCGAACTATGATGTGGATATGTTCCATTTCGCATCGATGTTACACCCGCCCCGGAAGGTCCATTCACCGGATAAAAGAAAGGATATTTTTCGTCGGCCGAAAATAAATAGCTCGTAAAAAACAGATTATCGATAGTCACATCAATTTTTGAGCCTTTTTTGACTGCAGATATTTTGGATTGTGACTGAATTTCCCCTATAAAAATGATTAATAAAAGGAAATTTAAAAGAATTAATTTGAGGTTCATGGATTATCCTTTAAAATTTTTTTAACTATTACACCTAAAAATTACCTCCTGATATAAAAAAAGAATCATTTTTGGCCACTCTCTTTTGCATTTTTAAAAGAATTGTTATATAAATGATTTAAAATATAATTACCTAATGGGTAATAGTTAACATTTATAAATAATAAAAAGCGAACCGATGGTTTAAATAAAAATGAAAAGTTTAGAAAATTAATTCCTGATAAAATATGATTTCAAAAAGCAATTAGATCACTGATATAATAAATCTGGCGGATAGATGAAATCCAATCCGCCAGATAATTAATTCTCCACAAATTTAAATATCATCGTCTGCTGAAATCTCTGTCAGAGGTGGTTGATTATTTCCATAGCCGTCGTATCCGAAGTTTTGGTTTACAACTCCCTTTGAATTCGAACTGACAGAACTTTGAGGAATGGGCCATAATACATGGTATGGGCTCATAGTATATTCCTGACCGTTATTAGCCTTTACACCGCGATTATAGAATTTATTTTTCTCTATTACCCTGTCAAAAAAGAAATTACTTTCTCCAAAATTTGCCATGGAATAGGTTTTACCCTTATATGGCTTACCGGTAAGTGCAAAAATAAAGGACATCCGGTTCAGTTCAGTTTTCCGTGGCTCTTCCCAGAATAATTCACGGGCACGCTCATCAAGGATAGTACCTATATCAAAACTTGAGGCATCAGTATAAGCGGCAGCACCAGCACGGGTCCGAACAGCATTTAAGTCCGCCATAGCATTTGCGATATCGCCTTTCCACCAATAAGCTTCAGCTCTTAACAAATATGTCTCTGCCAAACGAAATACATACCAGTCATAGGCCCCTCCCTGCGGTTGAATTTTTCTGGGATCCGGATTATAAAGTTTATAATGTGGCCAACCATACCAGTTACGAATAGTGTCAGTTGTCAATACTTTCCCATTGGCATCACGCAATTGAAGGGGTTTTCCATAATATGCTCCTTTTTTAGCATTCGCATGATTGTAAACCAAATCTTCCATATTCATCCAGTTGTACTTTTTATGGCGCAAATCATTCGGATCATCCCAAATTTCACGTGTATGGTAGGAGGTTCCGCGTGCACGGCCTATACCTCGGCCAAATGTCGCTACTAAATCTATTGCCTGGCCGTTTAAATCGGATGTTCCTGGGCCAAATCCATCAGGGGTATATATCATGTTTGAGTTTGATACTCCCCAAAAAGGAACAGCCTGACGCATAATTGAAAGGTCCAGACGAGATTCAATTAAATCTTCGCGGGATAATACCATAAATAATACTTCCTTATTAGCAGCAATGGCTTTATTGTTGCACCAATGCAACATAGAAATTACGTCGTTCCTGACAATACCCATCGACGATAAATAATTTCCTTCTTCCTTGGGTACTGAACCAAAAGGGGCTTTCATTAAACTATAAACACCACCATCAATTACCGAACTGGCCGAGGCAATAGCGTCATCAAATAAACCAAGAGCAAGGTTGATTTTAGTTAGCAGGTGAGCGCAAGCGCCTTTCGTTACTCTACCTCTGTCAACATTGTCTTTACACCATTTAACTGCAAATTCCATATCCCTCTTCATTTTTTGAAGGATAACCTCACGCTTGGTCGAGTAAAAGTCAAGTTTAGGTTCAGTAATTTCCTTCCCGATAAAAGGGATATCACCAAATTGTTGTGTTAAACGGTAATAGCGGAAGGCACGGTGAAAGTAAGCTGATCCTAAAACAGCATTACGTTCAGCGGAGTCTTTAAATGTTGTTTTATCAATACGACTAATAACAACATTTGCATACTTAATACCTTTATACCCTTCGTCCCAATACCAGCCAATTTTGTTAAAATCTGCACTATTCAGGTTTGAACTGGGTGTAATTTGGATATTCATGTTTTGAGCTGGACCTGGTTTATCGGTAGTACCTTCAACACAAACCTCTGAAAAAACTAATTCAGTGATAATTGGAGCACCATCACCATACCATTCGTAACGCATGTTACGTTCGCAAGCCGTTAATGCCCCATACATCCCACGGACATCTACAAATGCATTTTCAGGAGTAAAAATAGAAAGGGGCTTTGTATCCAACCAATCCTTTTGACAACTATTACTTCCCAGAATTAAAAGTGTGAAGAGCAGTATGCTATATATTGATTTCCTTTGTATTGTTTTCATATAATATCGTTTTAAATTATTATAGGGTTATATTAACACCTAAGGTATAAATACGGGGAGATGGACCATTTACTAAATTATTGCTTTGATCTCTGGATCGTTCCGGATCCCAAAACTCCCATTTTGGAGCCCAATAACCCACGTTGCGTATTGTGCAAAAAATCTTCAGGTTATCTATATAGACTTTGCGCAGCAAATTGGATGGTACTGAATAGGCTAATGAAACATTATCAAGACGAATGAAAGATCTATCTCTCCAGACATTAAATACAGCTCCACCTTCGGCCGAATAAATACGGGCATAGTCATTTGTAGGATTTTCAGGAGTCCAATAAGGCACAATATATGAATTAACACGTTCAGGGAAACCATCGCGGTTTTTTGCCTGGTTATACGTTCCAAAATTTCCCCAATAAGAGTAAGCCATTAAAGACAAGTCCCAATTCCTATAAATGTTAAATTCCTGACGCAAAGTCCACCTGAATCGTGGTTGTTGATAACCTTGAAACACATTATCAAGATTATTAATTTTACCACTATTATCAACATCCTTTAACCTGAAATCGCCAGGATATTGCCCGTAAACAGTTGCATCAGCTTCCTGCCCGGTTTGCCAAACGCCTAATATTTTGGGTTCCCAAATTTGGTCGATGGCATGTCCAATAAACCACTTATTTCCTAAGTCATCTGCTTCGCGCTGACCGACTACATTCCCGTTTTCATCCAAAACATCAACCATATCTCCATATAAATGCTTAATTTGGTTACGGTTTAATGAGAAATTACCACTTGCCCTCCATTTAAAATTTTCTTTTTCCAGTATCCGGGCATTTAAAGTAACCTCAAATCCAACATTTTGAATTTCTCCAATATTGGACGTAACAGAGCTAAATCCTGTAAAAACAGGTAATCCACGGGCAATTAATAAGTCTTTGGTATTTTTCTTGTAATATTCAATAGAACCATCCAATAGTCCATCAGTAATAACAAAGTCCAATCCAAAATTTATTGCCTCCGTCTTTTCCCATCTTAAATCAGGATTAGCCATTCTATTTACATACAACTGATTACTTTCGTAGGCAGTTCCAGTTATTGGCTGGTAAGGATATTTACCAATATTCATATCCGAAAGCGCATCATACATACCAATTTCCCTGTTACCGTTTAACCCCCATGAAGCACGAAGTTTTGCATAGGTAAGAATATTGTTTTTCATAAAAGACTCATCAGATATTACCCATGCTAATGCTGCTGCAGGAAATATTCCATAAGGATGCTTTTGACCAAAAGCGGAATAACCATCACGACGAACCGATAAAGTGACCATATATTTACTGAAAGCCGAATAAAATAAACGGGCCATCAAAGCATTACCAGTATTATATTCGTCATTGCTACTAATGATATTCGCCGTACTTTTACCAGCAGTCATGTTATGATACCCCAAAGCATCGGTAGGAGTAAAACCTTGCGTTGACATTTTATTTTGCCAGCTTTGGTATTTCTCTGAATTCGCAAGTAAGGTTACATCAAACTGATGTACATTATTAAATACCTTATTCCATTTTAATAAATTATCTACCTGCCAGCTATAAACCGATTGTTGTTCGCGATCAGCTTGCCCACCAAATTTAGCCCATTCTTCGTGAAGTGCCGATTGATGATTCATATAATTATACCACTGAAACCGGGGTGCAAAATTCATTTGATACGTGATTCCCAATGGAAGCTTAATGTTTGCATACAAGGTATTAATTAAGGTATTGTATGTTTTCCTTCGGGTTTGGTACATTTTATCATACAACGGATATTTAGCTCCACGTCCCAAATCGTCCACCGGACTAATACGAATAGTGGTTCCATCATCTTTGTAAATTGAACCATAGGGAGAATTATTAACAATTAGCCCCCAGCTGGCATTTATGTTGCTCTCATCGCGGTTTGCAAATTGAGTATTTATACCCACATTTAACCATTTGGTAATGTTGGCATCCACATTTAAACGAGCCCGAATGGTAGTAAAATCATCCCCAACAATAACTCCTTCATTTTTATTATAACCAACAGATCCATAATATGTCACTTCATCTTTTTTCCCGGATAAAGAAACATTATGATCCTGACGTTTACCTGTTTGAAATACCAAATCATTCCAATTTACAGATTTGCCTGCCTTATAATTTGCCACTTCAACAGGTAAAAAGCCAATACGACTCAACCAGATATCCGTAAGTTCTCCTGTTTTACCATCTCTCCACATTGTTTCAGTTACTCCGTCAGGTAGCTTTGAGGGGTCATCAAATGTATAAAGCTTGTTCTTAACAGCAGCATTATAATAATTCATTGATTTTAAAACATCGGTACGCCAATTAACAAACCCCTCCGGATCATAAACATCCTGCATGGTAGCAATTTGGGCAATACCTACACTAGAGGTAACGTTTATTACAGGTTTGCCTTGTTTCCCTTTTTTAGTAGTAATAAGAATAACTCCATTTGCCGCCTTTGCACCATATACGGCAGATGAAGATGCGTCTTTTAAAACATCTATGGTTTGAATATCATTGGGGTTAATATCTTCCATAGCGCCCTGATAAATAACTCCATCTAAAACAAGCAAAGGAGTGTTAGAAGAAGTAGATCTTACATTGTTCTGTCCACGAACTTCCAGGTCGCCTCCCCCTTTCGCTGAAGTTGAGAAACCAACCGACAACCCGGCAATATTACCACGTAACAAGTCCTGCACAGCTTGGGGCCTTTCATTTTCAATACGTTCTGCTTTAACGGATGTTACTGCACCGGTAAGATCACGTTTTTTGGATGTACCATAACCAATTACAACTACTTCTTCCAATTTTTTAATATCTTCAATTAATACCATATCTACAATGGTCATTCCTTTAACACTTTTCTCTTCTGTTAAATATCCAATGTATGAAAACTGCAGAATGGCCTCATCAGAAGGAACCGTTATAGAATATTTTCCGTCCATATCTGAGATTACTCCAATAGAGGTTCCTTTAACAAGGATGTTAACCCCCGGTAAAGCTTGCCCCTTGGAATCTGAAACGGTACCTGTTATTACAATTTGTTGAATGGATGTAACAGGTGCAATAACCACCAAATTATTTTCCAAAACCTTATAAGTTACATTGGCGTTAATAAAAACTTCAGATAAAACATCTTCAATCGACTTATTATCAGCCGACATGGAAATTGATTTATTCAAATCGGTAAATTCGTCGTTGTAAAAGAAACGAAAATCAGATTGCTTCTCAATTGTCTTAAGAACATCGCGAACTGTTTTATCCTTAATGTCCAAATTAAGCAGTGTGTTCTGCGAATAGATGGAACCAGATACACTGAGTGTTAGCAGGCACGTAAGTAGTACTGATATTTTCATAATTTGTAGTAGTTTTAGGGGAATAGGCGACAAATGGACACGCTGTTCCCGGTAATGATTTTTTTTCATACATTTGTAGTGTTAGTGTTATTAAATACTATTTTTTTTACAAAAAGCTTTCAGGGGGTAGGTGCAAACTACTCCCTTTTTTTCTTAATGGTTGGGTGGACTCATACTTTTCTCCAGTTTTTAGTTAGTGAATTAGTTATTATTTCTAGTAGTTATAATGCGTTCAAAATTCGATTTCAATTTTGGATCGACCGACAAATAAATAGTATCCTTTTCAATTTTATACTTTAACGGAGCTGTATATCTTAAAGCATTGAGTATTTGCTCGATGGTTTCGTTTTCGATAATACCGGTAAACTTATATTGTTCCAAACCATCGTTATCGAAGTGTATGGTCATATTATACCTTCGTTCCAGCATGGTGGCAAGTCTA
>Ga0316608_1000138_pt1 | contig 38751 bp, 42 predicted proteins | sample MIS2016152B_MG_FD_207673 | JGI IMG/M metagenome (GOLD analysis project Ga0316608, IMG submission 207673) | Microbial mat bacterial communities from Middle Island sinkhole, Lake Huron, Michigan, United States - MIS.2016.152B | ecosystem: Environmental > Aquatic > Freshwater > Lake > Sediment... | reverse complement strand
TGCTTAATTCCTGAACTAGGTTCGGGAACAAGACATCTCGCAGTTGGGTAGTGCTTATTTCCTGATTGTAATGAGATGCTTATCAATTATAAGCTAGTTTGTGTAAGCCTTGATACATGAGCGAAATTAAAGAGGCTAAGGAACAATTTGGGTGCTTTTTTCCGGACTGTTCACAAAAATCAATAAAAAGATAAACATGTAGAAAACACATTGGTCGCCTGTTTGGACCGGGGTTCGACTCCCCGCAGCTCCACTTTCAGTAAAACAGATTAAACCAAATTAACACTAAAACCCTGATTTATCAGGGTTTTTTGATTCAAATAATTTAATTTTTTTACAAATAAAACCATATTAACAAAAAAAAGTTATACATTTGTTGTACACTTTTTAAAAAGTTATACAATTCACAAAAAAAATGTACAACCATGAACAAATTGAGATACAAGTATGTTTACAACAGGAGAAATAAATTAAATAAAGAAGGGAAAGGTACTCTTGAGTTGCGTATAACTAAGAAAAAAGAAGTAATTTTTATTTCTACCGGAATTTATATTTTACCTACTCAGTGGAATGAAAACAAATCAGAGGTTAATGCACACTTAAAAAACTATAACCAGATAAATAGTTATTTAAGTAATCTAAAAAATACAATTGAAAATTTTGAAATTTCAAAACATTCAAAAAATGAGGAAATTAATTTAGATGAAGTTAAAAACTTACTAAACTCTGAAAAGGTTATAAATAGCGATTCGTTTTTAAATTTTTGCTTCGCTGAAATTGAACAAAACAATTCAATAACAAGTGCTTCAAAAAGAAAACATCGAGGAGCAATTAAGGCATTACAAGAAATTTCACCGAATTGTAAATTTAGTGACCTTACTTATGAATTAATTCAACAATTTGATTATCATATTAGAGCAAAAGAAACAGTAATTTCTGAAAACACTGTTCAAACTTATCATAAAAATATTAAACGATATATTATTTTAGCAATAAAAAAAGATTTAATTGTTAAAAATCCGTATAATCTTATTCGACTTAAAAAAGTACCAACCAGTAGAACTTCTATTGAGATATATGAACTTGAACTTATTGAAAAACTTGTACCTGACTATAATTTAAGAAAAATGGTTGAAGATATTGATGAGATTAAAGATTTTTTCCTTTTTGCTTGTTACACTGGTTTAAGATATTCTGATTTAAAACAATTACATAAACGAAATTTTACACAATCAGAAAAAGGTTTGGTACTGGAACTTGAGCATCAACAAAAAACAGAAAAACCTTTATATTTACCACTTTCAATTTTATTTAATGGAAAACCTGAGAAAATAATTCAACCATATCTTTCTCGTGAAGGATTTATTGTACGCAGAGATGCCAAATATTTAAATAAAGCATTAAAATATATAGCTTTAAGTTGTGGAATTAAAAAAAATTTAACACTCCATGTTGCAAGACATACTTTCGGAACAATGTTAGCTTCAATAACTGGCGACCCTTTTATTATTCAGGATTTAATGTCGCATTCTGATATTAAAACCTCTATGAATTATATTCATTTAAGTAGGGACAGAAAAGATGAAACTTTAAAAAAGGTTGATTGGGGAAAATAAATTTTAAACAAAACTTGAAAAATAGAATTAAAAATAAATTAAAGAATTTTTATAAGATGTAAATTGAAAATTTTCAAGGGTAATAAACCCTTGAAAATTTTCATAGAAGTTCATATTTCATCTCTAACTCACCATTCAATCCTAACTTACTTTTGAGTGAGTTGTAAGTAACTTCAAGCTGATTTACAAGCTCTTTGTTTGAGCCTCGTTTTGCTCCGTAAAGTGAGTTTTTGATTTGTGCGAGTTTTATCAAAGTGTCTATTATCTCACTTTCGGTTTTATTAGTGTTACTTTTACAATTTTCATAAGTCAGCAAAGAGTCACTTTCAGTTTTATCGGAATTTTGTGAACTGACTTCATGCAGACTTTCGGTTTTTTTAAAGTCAGGTATAGTCAGGTTTGAGTTACTATTCTGCAAAAGCATTTCATCTGCTTTTTTCAACAAAAATCCGATACTTTCCGAAAGTAAGATTGAAACAATATTGAGAATGTGTAATGTCAGAAAAACACTGAAACCATATTGTATATCATACATTTGGCTAAGTGACTGAATTAAATAACTTGTGTAAATAGTCAGCAAAACAACTAAGACTAACACACTATTTGCCCACGTATCTGAGATTTTTCTGCGAAATTCGGCAGTTAATAAACTCAAAACTGTTAATACAAGTTCCAGTGTAATAATTGCTCCAATTCCTAAAAGGTATTGAATAAAAGTATTATCTAAAAAAGCAAATTTGTTGATACTAACAATCGTCAATGGAATTGCTACTAATAATCTTATTATCACTATAATTGAAAAAATGAATATCGGTAAGTTATAAATCAGTTTTTCAAGTGTGGAATTGGTTTTAATTATTGTTTTCATTTTCTGAGTTTTGAGTTTTAATTTTTAATTTTTTCTTGCTCCTTTTTTCATTTATGTATGAATTGTAAAAAACGTATTTCAGTAACAGCAAAATTCCTACATAAAATAATGCTATTGCTCCAATTATCAATAATATAATAATTACTATTTTCATTTTATTTTTCGTATTTAAATTTAACAACACTATCAATCTTAAAAATCAATTCATTTTCAGTTAATTGCTTGTTTTCTGTAACTTCTAAAATCTTACCTGTTCTCCATTCTCCTATAAATACTTTTTGAGAAGTTGCATAAAGCTGAACTGTTTCAGCTATTTCGGTTTCTGTCCAATTTTTACCGACTTCAAATTGTTGCTTGATAGTTGCACCGAGCTGTAAAGGTTGATTAGTTTTTATTCTGACATAAAATAAAACTATAACTATCATAAAAAACAATGATATAAGAATAATTTTGCGATTACGTTTTTTGGTTATTTTGTCTTTTTCACGCTTTTCTCTAAGTGTATCAGCAATATACGTTAATGTTTTAACAGTGTGAGGTTCACCGTTTGTCTGATGTATTTTTTTTTCATTTATCGCCGACACGATCGAGTAGGGAACGTAATCTGTCAGGTCATCAAAACTTTTGTACTTTTTTTCACTGGCAATTTTTATAAATTTTGAGTTTAGCAAAAATGAAGCTGCAACTCTATTTTGTTGCAAATGTTTCATTTTGTCAAAACCTACCAATTGCCTCCTCCCTTTTGAAGCTCCGTCAGCTTTATTCAAATAATTCTGAATATCATTATTTATTTCATGCAGGGTTTGTTTATCGGCTTCGTTCTTGGCTGCAATTGAAGTTTCAATCCATAATTGAATTTGCAATTGGGCAAATTTTGATTTCTTTTTTATGGTTGCAACCTGTTGCATTTTCTTATCAATTTCGGAAAACAACTTTATTGAAACTTCTTTGTTATTTGACTGTTGCTTAACTGTTCTTTGATTGTTACCTGCTTGTTCTTTGCTTGTTCCCTGCTTGTTTCCTGCTTGTTCTTTGCTTGTTACCTGCTTGTTCCCTCCTAAGAAAAAGTATGATTTCTGATTTTTTTTATCAAAGAAACCAACATCTCCTCCATCTTCAATTTCCAATATTTCAACTCTACTATTTTCCATTGCTAAATATTTGATTTAGTTCAGTTTCACTAAATAGATTTTTGTATGTTTTTACGAAATCAATTAAAACTTCTCTTTCATAAAATGATGTTATTGACAATGATAATCTGTATATTATGTATTCAAACATTTTTTACTTTTAAAATAAATTCCAAAAACTAATTGTTTTATCCTTACTGACTTCATTATAGATTATATTCTGACCTTCACGTAGTTTTTGAATTTCATCTTGAATGTTTTGAATTTCTGATTTAACTTCTTTCACATCAACTTTAAGCGTATCAGTATTTAGCATTGTATAAATTCCGTTCTTTTCTACTTTGATTAATATAAATTCCAATGAATCAATTCTGTTATCAAAATGTTCAAGAGTTACTTCATTAATTTTCCCACAACTTCTGACAAAACTTGCTGCCGATAATCCGCTGAATATTATAACTATCACTGTTAATATTTTTGTTTTCATAAAATATATTTTAAGAAATTAATAAAATTAAAATTCGTTCCTGGACATTCCGTATCACTGAAAAATGAGTGAGGTTTGATATTTTCTTTACTGATATTCAATTCAAAACTCAAGTAATTTATCAAAATTACAAGACTTATTTGTTGAAATATTGTAGGACGTTCCTGGTTAAAATCACCTTCAAGACAAACACCAATTGAACAATCGTTGTAATTTCCAACATGGTCAGTCTTTTCCGATAATTTATGAAGTTGTTCAATAACTCCAAGTTTGTCAATTATGAAAGTGTATGCAATTGAATTAAACTGTTTTTCGGTTTTATGATAATTGTAAAAATCAATCAATTGTTTTGTTCCTGAAGTTGCTGTATGATGAATTACTATGTAAATGGTTGTATCACGAGAACTCAGTTTTTCAAAAACATTAGTATTATCTTTATACATTGTAATTAAAAACGTTCCAATTACGATATTGAAAAACAAGAACCATTTAAACCATATTTTCAAAAGTTTTTTCATTTACCACAATCCAAGTTTAAACGATAAAACAAGCAACCAAATAACCAATATAATAGCTAAAGGAATAATAAAAGCAATCAGACCTTTACCGATTGGTTCAATAATCCATTTAATTATCAGTATTTTAAAAACTACATGAAATAATATAATAATAAAAACAAAATCAATACAAAGCATTAATAGTGAAATTATTAATTGAAATATAACCCATAAAATCGAAATCAGACCAGGTGAACCAACTCCTTTAGAATTCCACAACCAACGTGTAACAGGTAAAAATTCATTTTGTGCTAAGTTCCTTTTATCAAAGTGAAATGGAATATCATAAAAATCAATTATTTCTACTCTCATAAAATTAGCTATTATCTTGATTTGGGAATAATTGATTTATGTCTTTTTGAAGTATTTCGGCAATTTTTTGACGAACAAGTATATCAGGGATTCGTTTATTTCGTATCCAGTAATGAAAAGTAGGTTGAGCTCTATTGGTAACTTTTAAAATGCTCTTTATCAATTCTGTTTTCTGCATTGATAAAAGAGTTTCGTAATAATTAAAGAAGTCCATATAATTTGAGTATTAAATTTAAACTCAAAAATATAGTAATAATTAGTTTCATTATGCAAATGTGTGTTCCGAATTGGAACAAAATGATTTTCAAGTAATAATCAGCGATGTATATTAATATATTTGTGGAAAGTTTTTTGAGTTTTTATTATTAAAAAACCTCTCCGATTATTCGTGAGAGGTTTTTTTCTGTTTGTAAATTACTATTTTGTTTTATTGTATTTCAAAAAGTAATCATCAATTTCTTTTCGTAATTCAATTCCAACTCGTTCAAAGCAATCTAATAAATCTTTGTAAGTTCCTTGTCCACCAATAAAATCCCAAAACTCATCGGCAACTTTCAATTCGTTTTCTAAATCTAACATTCCTCTCATTGTCCAACGATTGTATGGATTTGGGTCATAAGGATTGTAAGGTATTGCAATGATTGTCTGAACATTTGCATTTGGATTTGTTGCAAGTGTTGTAGCAACCCATTCTAAAAGTGTTCGCTTAAATTCTTTAAAACCACCTGCATTTGGTTTTGCAGTTTTAAGGTCAATTAAATAAATAGTACCGTCATGAGCAACAAGTTTTATATCTATCTTTGTTGGTTTAACTGTTTTCATTTCACCTGATTGACAAACTTTTCTAATTGCATTTATTTCTTCTATTTTATTTGGATTTGAAGTTGCAATTGAAAGTTTATCCATTATATTTTGAATTACAAGATGAGCTTCTGATGAAATTTGATTTCCGGCTATTTGTTGTGATTCTGCACTTGCAAAACTTGTTAATGCCAAAGCTTTTGCGACAGGTTCAAAAATACTTGTTCCAAAATTTGTATTCAAAGAATGAATAAATGAAAATAAAGCCATTCTATCTTTGCCTAAAAGTCTTGTGTGAAAAGGCATTGAAGCTGGTTCTGGTTTATAATTATTAAATTTATGTCGTAAAGCGTTTTTTAAAACGGATTCGATGTTGGTAATTTGTTCAGTCGATAAACTCATTTTGTCTATTTAAATTTTTTATTAAAAACGATGACACCCGAATTAGTTTCAATTCTTTCGTTATTGCTTTTAAATAGTTTATTACAATAAATTTTATCTTCTTTTGTTGCAGGTTTATAATTCATTGCAAACCAAAAACTAATTGCTTCATAAGTTGGTGATGCAGTAACTTCAATTAATGAAATATTTTTTTCATTTGAAAGCTCTTCAAGTCTTTTTACTAAACTTGAACCAATACCGCAACGTTTTTCAAAAGCATCTAAACTATTGACAATTATACAATTATTATCAATTTCATAGTTTAAAAGACCTAAATCGTTTTGTATTGAATTTTCAGTTATAATTAATTCCATGATTGTTTTTTTTTATTTTTAATTCTAACGTTTAAACTTATGACGTAAAGCGTTTTTTAAAACGGATTCGATGTTAATTATTTGTTGTTGATTTAATGACATTTTCAATTAAATTATCAAAATTAATATTTGAAACGGCTTTATATAAAATCCTTTCATTTTGTTTTATTGTTAAATCTTTAAAAAACTCAGGGTGAGAAACTTTGAAATTTTCAAAAACAGACGTTAATAGTTGATTAAATAAATCTTTATTTTTTACAATTGTATACATATTTGAAACAATTTTATTTGCTATTAAACTAACAGATTCATATTCTTCGGTTTTTTTCTCATAATAATCTTGTTCTGAATCATAATATTTGTTTTTATTTTTAAAATATTTTTCTAAAGAATAATATTCAGAATTGTGATTAATATATCTATAAAATAAATAATTAAAATGGTATTTTATTCTTTGATTTTCTAAATGATTTGTTTCTAAAAAATCTTCAATTAATGTATATACAACTGTAGAAATATAATATAAATCCTTAAATCTTTCTTCAAAAATTGAATGTAAAAATTGTGTTTTAATTTCACCAAATTTTGCTGTAACTTTGTGTGGCATTAAAAAAATTGAAGAAAAAAAAGCTCTTATAATATCATCAATTTTAATTGTAAAATCAGCATTTAGAAAATCTTCTTTAGAAGAATTTCTTCGCTTATAATAAAACTGATATTCACTAATTTTATTTGTATTAAATTTATTTTCAAGTTCAATTTGAATGTTTGAAATAGCAAGTAAATCTGTTTCAGAAACACCATTTTGTGAATTTGAACGGATAGTAATTTTACCATTTTCATCGTCAGTAATTTTAATAATTTTCACAGGTATTCTAATCTCTTTTTCAATTTCTGGCTTTTTCAAACATGCATTATATACACTATTAGCTGTTTGACAACCATTAACTATATTTACTGGTGAAATATTGTAATTGTATGTATTATGCTCGCTTATTTCTTTTGTCGTAATTGTAATTCCATTATTGTATAAATGAAAAAATTCAGGTTCAGACGATAAAGTTTTTTCAATACCTTCATTAACAGTTGTATCGTCTCCTAAATATAATCTTATATTGTGCTGAAAAACATCGGATTTCAATATTCTTTTTCCATTTGTTTCAGGTGCAATACAATTCAATAATTCAGTTGCAGTTATGTATCCAATATAACATTCACTTTTATTTACCTTATCAACCAAACGCTTAAGATTTTTTTTCTCAATAGATAATTGAAAATCATTAGAATTAAATAATTCAAACAAATTATTTAAAAATTCAGACCCTCTAATTTCCAAATTTACTTCTTTATATTCTTTTAAATCGTTTTTATAACTTTCAATGTCTGTTTTCCAATCATCCCTTAACTTATTGACATCATTTTCCCCTTTGGTTGTATAAAAATACAATTCAAATTTATGTGTAACTTTATCTAAAAGTTGATTTTTTAAAATCTCTTGGATAAATAGATACACTTTTTTCAAATTTTCATCATCTGGCATTGGGTTTTGTTTTATAACTCTTAATGGAATATTGACAAAAGTTAAAAATGAACCTAATTTAGCTTTTTCAGTATTTTTAGTTTGTATGAAATGAAAAATTATTTCAGTTGTTTTTTTATTTTCAAGGGATTTTAAAATATCAGAAATATCGTCGTTTATTGTATAGATATTATTATTTATTAACACAAAAAATGAATCCGTTCCTTGGCTTAATCCTAACGAAATATCCTTTCCAATTTTTGAATTTGAGTTGTATGATTGACTACTAACAACCCAACTATGCATTGAATTTACAAAAATTTCAAATTGTGTGTCCAAATCTTTTTTCTTATATCTTGGAAAATTTTCAGAAATAAATTTTTCTGTATATTTTTCTATTTTGGATTTTATTAAACTCATGATTATTTTTCTTTTAAATGAAATATTATTTCAGAATAAGCTGTTTTATCTTTTTCAGTACGATTTAAAACAGGTCTTTTGTGTTGATTAACAATTTGCATACCGGCTAATTCAGCAATTTGCGGATATAAATTGTTTTTATCGTTTGCAACTAAAAAAATATCATAGTCATCTGCCAAAAAACGTTTTGTATTATTTAAAACATAGGCAATTCCTTTTACATATTCTTCTTTTGCATTTTTTGTTTGTCCTTTTTGCATTGCTCCAATTTCTTTTTCGTCATGTCGTTCAAAACCGAATAAATCGTAAGCATAAGCGTGTTGCTCGTGATAATCAATTAATCCAACATAAGGTGGACTCGAGAAAATACCTTTTATTTTTTTTGTTTTTGCTATTTCAGCCAAATGAGAATTTTTGTTTTGAAGTTCGGCAAAAATATCAATATTTCTACTATCGCCGGTTAAACAAAATTGCAAAGTATTAGTTTTTAATTTTTCAAATTCTTTATAACGAATTAATGCGTCTTTGCTGTAACGTTCCCACCATGAAAGTATTGAAAATAAAGGTTTGCAAATTTTACCATGTTTTGCACAATAATACATTTTTGCAACAGGGTCAATTAAAGTTGCTAAATCAGCATGAGTTGTTGCTCTGCAAGACCTTATTGTTCGGCTTAAAATAATACTGATTATTTTTTTTGTAGTTATATTTTTGATTTGTTTTACATAAGAAAAAACTAAATCAATTTCGTCTTTTACAGGTTGTAAATACCATTTATCCAAAAAACTATCTTTCTTATTTTGAATAATTTTCAAATTATATTTTTCGACTAATTTTTCAAAAACAGGTAAAAATTCATTTTCTTTTTGTGTAGAATATTGAATTTCATCAATTTCTTTACTTCTTGCTTTAATTTTAAATTCGGGTGAAGGAAAATATTTTTTATTGAATTCGGTTAATTCGTTTTGTAATTCGTTTTCAAATTGAATATGATTATTTTGAGATATAAATTGTTTTAAAGCAGTTGTAATTATTTTTATTTCATTTTGCAATTCTTCATAATTACATTTTGCGGTTTTTATATTACTAATCAAAGCATTAAAAATAGAAATATCAATACCGATTGCATGAATTCCTAATTCATTTGCCTGAACTAAAGTTGTTCCGCTACCACAAAAAGGGTCTAAAACAATATCTCCCTCTTTAAAATAAACTTGTTTTTTAAATTTATCAGTATGATTATCTAAAAAGTATTCAACAAGTTGTGGAATAAATTTTCCCTTGTAAGGGTGTAAACGGTGAACATGTTTTGTTGTATCTTTTTCTTTTAGCCAATCAAATGATAATGCCCAGTTTAAATCATCACCTAATTGGTCTTTCCAATTAAGTTCACGATTTCCATAAAATGAATCGTAATAACTTAATAATTCATTTTTATCAATTAAAGTTGAACCATTATCTCCAATTTTTTTAATTCTACCATAATTAATTAAATAAGAGATATTTGATGTTGTAATATTTTTATTTAAAAATTCAGTAGCAAATTCGCTGGCTTGTTTTATAGTAAATAATTCAGTCATTTAAGGTGTGTTTTTACAATCATTTCCAAAATGTAAATTTAAGAAATGTTTAGTAATATTCAACTTTTATTTATCAACAATTAAGAAAAACCTAATATTATTCATTTAAAATTGCAAAAAAGACTTCAATTCTCTTATGATAGTGTAAAAGAATTAGATAAACTTAATTTATTAAAATACAGAGTAGATTTTTTAAAAAGAATAATCAACACACCTGAACTTTTAAAAGCTCAAAACACATCAAATTATCAATAATTTCAAAAAAGGAATACACAAACTAACTCAAAAACTTCAAAAAAACTTTAATAATTTCAAATTTATAGCAATGAATAAATTAAAAGAAGTAAAATTTTTTGGAGTTGAGTTAGTTTTTGATGAAAACAGCAAATTAATTCCTCAAAAAATCAGCAAATCACTACTTGCAGCACTTTATTTTAAATCACAGGAGTCATTTCGTGCAGAAATTTTAAAAATAATGGAAGGTTTAAGTACAAATATTTTGCAAAATCATAATGAAAATGATAATACTTATCAGATTTTGCAACTGAGTATGGGTAAAAAAACTTATAGTAAACAAGTTTGTGAGATTATTTTGCATTATTTTGGTGATATTTTACATGAAGAAATAGAAGTAAAATATAAAGAAATAAAGCATAAATATTACAAAAGTATAAAAAAATATAGGAAAAATGGCTAAATAATCGTCAATACACGATTATACACGACAAAACCGGATATTACACGACAATACCCAAAACGCCCTTTTCATTTGCTATAATTTTGGATTTCAAAGATTTTAAAAAATCGGAAAAGAAATTTAAAACTTAGTAAATGATAAAGGGCTTATTTATATTAGGTGCAATACTCGCAGGTACTTACGGTGTTTTCAAATTCACAGGTAGTGCAGCTTCACTTATACAGGCTAATGATAATTTAATTTTTAAGTTTTCTTTAGAAAAATGGTCAATTTTTGATGGTAAATTCAGAGCTAAAATATTAGCAACTATCATAAATCCTGACCTGAATGAAACATTTAAACTTCTTTACCCTCAGATTTTATTAATAGGCAAATCAGGTTATCCTTTCGAGGCATCAGCAATTACAGATGAAACATTAAAAACCAAAGAATATTCAATACTTCCAAGAAGTGAAATAACACTTGACCCTTTTTACGTTTTTGTGTCAATCAAAACAATGTTAGGCATTCTTACAAAAATTATATCTGCCAACATTTCTGATTACAAAACACTTCTTCCACAGATTTTAACAGCAATAACCACACTCGATTTAAGTGTAATAGACAGTACTTTAATGACTAAATTACTGACCGAACAAAAAGCTGCAATAAATTTAAATTTCAAGATTAGAATAATTTCAAGATTAAACGGAGTTCAGTTTTCTTACGATTTAGCTTTAGTATAATGAATAACGTACTGACATATAGTCCCGAAAGTGCAATTGACAGACAAATATCAGTCGGTTCAGAGTTCGATTCTTATTTCGGAAAAACTGAAAATAAAAGAATTGCACAAAAAGGAAATCTAAGCACTCGACAGACTGTTTTGAAAATGATTGATTTAATCAATTCAAAAAACTATCAGACAGAGAAAATTGCAAAAAAACTTCAAGGTTATAATTTAACGGAAACCTGCAAAAATATATGGAATTTTTGCTTCAAATATATTAAATATCAAAAAGATATTGAAGAAGAACTTCGTGAACCAAATGCAACCTGGAGAGATGGACAAATTCTGGCACGTCAATATCCGAATGTAGTTCGTGAAGATGGTGTACAGTATGGAGTTGATTGCGATTGCTATTCAATTTTTATAGGTTCAATTCTGAGCAATTTAAACATTCTTTTCAATATCAAAATGACTTCTTATGTCAATAGCTTAGGCTTAGACAATGGATTTCAGCACGTTTATATAATTGTTCCGTTAGAAAACAAAACATATATAACTGTTGACCCTGTTGTTCATGCTTTTAATTACGAAAAACCTGTTTCAAGATACGAATTATTCACATTACAGAAAAAAATACACTCAACTATGGCACAAGTATTTGTTTTAAGCGGAGTTGAAAAGGAACAAAGCTACAATAACAGTCTGATTGATATTATGACAGGTCGCAATATGATTAATGGTCTTTTTGGCGAAGCCGATAATAATTCAATCTTAGAATATTTAAAATCAACCAGAAAAGCAGTTATAGCAAATCCATCATTAGTTACAAATCAGAATCCGCAGGATTTTGTGAAAATGCTTGATTTGGGAATAAACAACTGGGCTGATGAAAGTAAAAGAGCATCTGTGCTTGAGCAACTTTCAAATATGGAAGATTATCTGGTTGAAAAAAAGCATATTCTAAAAGGTCTTGAATATGAAGAAATTTCAGGTTTTTTCAATGAAATTAATCAGTTAAACAAAGAAATCAATTCTCTCGGAAAAACAAAAGCCGAAAGAAAAGAAAAAAGAGAAGATAAAAAAGAAGCTCGTCAGGAAAAAAGAGAAGATAAAAAGGAAGAACGACAAGAAAAAAGAGATGAAAGACCTAAAGGAACAATTCTGAATAAGTTAAATAAATTCAATCCTGTAACTTTGGGAGTTAGAAATGCTTACAGAACATTATTTGCAATAAATATGTTCGGAATTTCAACCATTGCAGCTTCAACTGATGATAAATCCAAAGCAGTCAGGACAAAGATTGACAACTTATATTTTTCACTCGGTGGAAAAAAAGAAAAACTCGCAAAAACAATTGAAAAAGGGAAATTGAAAAAACCTATTTTGAATAAAGATGCAAAAGATAATGTTGAAATTGAAGATGATGATTTGGACGGTTTGGGTTATTTGGGTGTTGCAGGTGAAGTAGCAGCAATTGTTGCAGCAGCTTCAGTTCCTTTGGCAGCAACCTTAAAATTTATCAGTGATGCTGGAATAAGTAAAAAAAGTGATACTCCGGCTGTTGCTTCCGGTGGAACTTCAGTTCCCGCAGACTTAAACAAAGACGGTAAAATATCTCTGATTGAAAAATGGAAAGACAAAAAAGCTGATAAAAAAGAAAAACAAAATGCAGTTGTCGAATCAGGAACTTTTGATGCAAAAGATTTGAATAAAGACGGCAAAGTTTCACTTATTGAAAAATGGAAAGCTAAGAAAAACGAAGCTGTTACCACAACTACAACAACTGATGCAACAACTACTGCTGATACAACTACAACCGATACAACCACAACTGATGTAAAAACCGGAGCTGATACAACAACTCCAAGCAATGATGAAAAATCTCTGATAGCTACATTAGGAAAACTTATTAAAGAACATCCTTTAGGATTTGCACTTGGAACAACCGCAGTTGTAAGTGGCGTGGCTTTATTATTTCCACAGGTACGTGAATTTGTCGGAATTTCTTCAAATGTAAAAACTAAAAAACTCGGATACGTTCAATTATCATAAATCAAATATAACCATATAAATATCAATAAAATGAAACCAGCAAGTGAATTGGAAATTAAGAAAATGCAAAAGGATATTAGAACTCCTGTTGTTGTAATTCTTGGGTTGTTAGGTGGAAATTTCGCAACCAATGTAATCATCCCCAAAGTAGCAAATTTTTCAGGTTTGGGTAATGCCGTTGAAGGTGTACTTGGAGCAGAAATGACTGAACAAACAGGTAATATTATTAAAGTTGCACTACCGATTGTAGGAGGTCTTTTAATTTATCAGTTAGTTGAAAACAGAGATGCAAAAAATGCTGCAATCGGTGTAACCGGAAGTGGAATTTTAAATGGTGCAAATATGCTTTTGAATAGCAAAGTTCCGGCTTTGGCAAAAAGAGTATTGTCAGTTCAGGGTTTAGGAAGTGATAATGTTTTAAAACCGCAATCAGTCAAGGAATTTGACCAGATGATTAATGCAATTGACAAACAACTTTCATTAATGACAGGAACGGAACAAGGAAATGAAATTGATTTTTCAGGTGTTGATGATGATTTTGCAGGAACAGAAATTGATTTTTCTGGAGCTGAGGATGTTGAATATGAAGAAATTTCATTTGCAGCATAAGATTAAATTTTAAATTATTAAAAAAAAATTATAAACCATATAAAACAATAAGAATATGAATTTAGGTGATTTAGGTGATTTGTTGGGAAATCTTGAAAATGCTTCAAACATGGAACTTTTTGAAGGATTAGGTATTGCGATGACAGCAAATAAAGGCAATGCTGCTATGAAAATCAAAAATCAGATGAACAGCAGAGTAAAATCAGGGAAAATGGCTTTTGAGCCTGTTTCTCAGGCTGCTTCACAAAGTAACGGTTCAAGAGGACAACAACCAAGAAGTTCGAGAGAAGAATTTATGCACTATGCTAAATTGATTCAGGATAAAACTATCCACGATTTGATTGAAAATGAAAATTTTATGGTAATTGCTTCAGGTATTTACTCAATAAAATTACTTACAGCTGCTGGAGGTGATATTTTTCACAGCGGAGACTCTAAAATTGAAGGAGTTACAAACCTTAATGCTGCAAAATTAGATGCAAACACAGCATTATTGCTGAAAGCTATCAGACTTCAAACAGGTGTTGGTGCAGCTCCGACAGACATTGCAGGTAAAAGTGTAGTATTCGGAACTCCGGTTGATTTGATTTTGAACGGCAGTTTCACTTTTAAAGTACAAACCAAAACTTTCTGGGATAAATCTCCATGCGGAGTTTTCAAAGGTGCTGCAAATGAAAGAAGCGGATTGTGGATATTGGATACTCCTATTATGATAAATCCTCAGAGAGATTTGTCTTTTGCAGTTGCTTCAAGCGAAAAACTTGTTGATAATACATTTGCAAAAGTTGAACTTTTAGGATTGTACGGTTCTGTAAAATAAAGACTTACAAATCATTTAAATATTGAAATTCCTTAAAATCATTTTAGGGAATTTCTTTTAAAAAATTAAAATAAGATGACTGAAGGAACAACACAGAAAATATTGGTTGATACAAAAACATTCGTAGTAAAGGCTGCTAATGAAAAGATAAACATCAATTTACAAACGATAAAAGAATACAAAAGAGTAATCGGAGTGTATTTCTTCACATCGAATCAATCAATGAAAATGTCAGTTATTGATATGAGAATTGATAATCAGGATATTTTTATTCAGCAACCGATTGAAGTACATACAATTCACAGTACCGAAGAAGGTAAAGGTTATCAAGTTGTAACATTTCATACTTCAGTAAAAGCAGAAGGTTCTTCAATAACTGGATTTATACAATGTGATAATCTGACAATTAACGATATTATTCAAATGTGTTTAACCTGCGAAAAATAAATGATAGGATACAGTCAGAAGATAAATGTCAATACCTTAAATGGTGGTTTTGTGGAATTTATTAAGCTACCGTCAAATTGTAAAGTTATCAGAAAAATATCTTTTGCAACAGATTTGTATCATTCAGTAAATTCGGCAGTTTATCCAATTACTTATCAAAACATTATCAGAAATTATGTAAGAAATCTGAAAAATATAATGATTGGAAATATCTCATTTGCAATCAATAATGCAAATGAATTTATAATTTTTGATTACGCACTTTATCTGACACAGAAAGCAAAATTTGGAATTAATAATATCAGAGAAAGAGCAAGTTTTGAAGTAATTCTTGTAAGTCCTCTGAATTATGTTATTGATATTTATGCACCTTATATTCAAAACAGTATATGCAAACTTGCATTTAAATATAACGATATAATTCAGGAACTTAAATTACAAGGAATTTTACCTGACGGAACTTCTTTGTACAAAGATTTACCTGAAAAATTCAACATTCAATTAATATTAAATTACGAAAATGGATAACGGACTTCTTCTTTTGGATATTGAGAAAAGAACGTCATTAGAAATGAGTTCCAAAACATTTTCAAGACCTTTTCATAAATTCATTGTAGTAAATAGTCCCGATTTTTTCATCAATCTCGGAATTGATTTATACTACATTGTAAATGAAATTATTGATGTACCTATTGAATGGAAAATCAGTATTTCATCTGGTGATAATTATATGAGAACCAGCAGAACCGAATATGAAAACTTGTTTTATAAAGTAAATTCTTTCAGGAATTATTTACAGGTTAAAACAAGAAATTACAAAGAATTTCAACCATTTAAATTAGAAATTTTAATAATAGTTCCTGAATAAAAAAATTAAATGCCATGCCCGAAACAGAAAAAAAGAATCAAGAATGTCAGCTTCTTATTGATTTACTAACAAATAAGGATGCAAACAATCAAATATATTATTTTCAAATAAAAGGTGGGAAATATTTTAATCCGCTATCAGAAACGGTTTTAGTATCTCATATTGAGAATAAAAGTGCAACAGGTGTAAATGAATTTATGAAATATGTCGAGAAAGCTAAAAACTTTGATTTCGATTTCATTTCAGTTGAACTCTTTACAAAAACAAGAAGACACGAAATTGATGCTCAGAAACCTTTTGATACCAGAAAAATAATCATCAACGAACCTCCAAAACCAAATATAACTCCTGTATTATCAAGAGAAAATGAAATCCAGAATCAAAACCAAATTCTTGGAATGGTGCAGGAAAAATTGGACATACGTGAAGCAATTATGACAAAGGATTTTGAGATTGCCAGTTTGAAAGTTCAAAATGCAAAACTTCATGATTCCATAAAAAAGACATCTATACGAATTGGTGAGTTAAAAGATTTAGTCAAAAAGATTAAAACCAGATACTTCAGGATTAAAAAAGACCTGGTAAAAACCAAAGAAAAATCTGAAAAAGAAATTGAAAATCTTAAAGATGATGTTGCATTTAAAAAATTAATTACAAACGGATTAGGAACTCTGGCTTCAGGAATTAAAATTAAAGGTCAGAATTTAGGTGATTTACTTGGTAGTTTTATTGACTTGCCGGATAAACAGGAAGATAACAACGAAAATGCAAACAGTTCAAAAAGTCAGAATTTCAATATCAGAACAGAAAATAATGGAAGTCAAGACACTGAACTTGATATTATCAAAAAAGAAATGCTTAGACAAGTTGAATTATATCTGAAAGATAAAGATGAGAAAAAGGCTCTTGCTTTTTATAAAATATTGGGTTATATCACAAATAATGACCAAAATATGGAAACAATTCTGGACTTGATAAAAGAATAAAATTATGCTGGTAGATATAAAAATAAATTCAGATAATGAAAAAGATGTAATTGAAGCTGCAACAGTTTTACAAGATATTGCAAATCAAATTTCTATTGATGATTTTAAGTTTTTCAAACAAAAGAAAATCAATTGGAAAAAATTAGCTGAAAAAGGCAAAAAAAATCCAATGCTTTTAAAAATGATATAGTTATGAAAGGTGAAGTAGTTTCAGAAATAAATAAAGATTTAGCAAAAAGAACTGTAAATCAGGCAAAAAAGAATTTTGATAATGCAGAAGAAAATATAAATACAGCAAAAAAGATTCAAAAAATGCTTTTAATCGGTTTACCTGTTGCACTTATTGCCATATTAACAGGCGTTTCCATATTTTCAGTAATCAAACTGAAAAATAAAGAAAATAAAGCACTTGCAAGTGAAATGGCAACAATTGCAAAACAGATTTTTGCTGAAATTACATTTTTACCTGTTCCGCCACAGCCTCTGAGTTTTATCTGGAAAGGCGATAAAACAGCAATACTTGAATTATCAAAGAAAATAACTGATATTGAAGCATTACAAACGTCATATAAAAGCATTTACAGTCGTGATGTTTTGGTTGATGTCAGAAAAGTTCTTGACGATGGTTTTTCAGAATTTGAAACAAACTATAAAGCAAATCAAAAAAAGGAAATTACAGATGATGTAACTGATACTTCGACAAATAAAGATGCAGAAATTGGTTCATCAATTATCACTTTGAAAGAAACAAAATTGTATAAAGAAGCAGATGTTCTGAATATGATTAAGTTGAAAGGAAATCTGAAAGCACTTATCGGTGGAATTACAATTCCTGCTAAAAATATTATAAAAGATGCTGAATATTCAGGTGAAAAAATCTCGGTAAATAATTTAGGTACAGGGACTTTTTTAGACAAAGTTTCATTAGTAAGAATAAAAATCGAGAGAGGTTTACTTTTTTTCAAAAAAACAGGATATTTCTATGTCAGATATTCAGAAGTCAAATTATATCCTTCAAAGGAAGCAAAAGATTTGAATTACACTAATTACGAAATTCCTGAAAGTTATTTAGTATGATACGGTTATACAGAAAAGACAATAATGACTTTAAAGATTTTCCCGATTACATTTTTTCGGAAGATACAACTATTGTAACATCTGAAAGTACAATAATTAATTCAATAGAATATTATAATCCAAGTGGTTATAACGATTTATCCTACATAATTGATAATTGTAAAGATATAAGAAATCTTTCAGCAATTTTATAAAAGTTGCCACCGCCCTGTTTCCAGTTAACAATGCTTCATTTTCAGTTAATTCCGCTTAATTCCCAGTTGATGCCGCTCCATTCCCAGTTAACGCCGCTCTATTCCCAGTTGGCTTCGCTTCATTCCCAGTTAACGTCGCTCCATTCCCAGTTGGCTTCGCTCCATTCCCAGTTGGCTTCGCTTCATTCCCAGTTGATTCCGCTCTGGTTCCGGTTAAGGTTGCAGTGGAGCGGGGTTTGGTGATTGTAATGCGAGGTTTGGAAAGAATGAAATGCAATAAATTTACTAGTTTTGATTGAATTAAAATAAATAAAGTTGAATAACAAGACTAATAAACTTACATTATTGGAATACGAAATGTTTAAATATAATATGTTACAATAAATATAAACAACAAAGCCGAATTGAATTAAATTGCAAATTGATAACTGATTTATTTGAAAAAATCATTATTGTTTTATATTTTTTAAACAAATAAAATTATTAATCCGAAAATGTTATTATTTTTGTTAAAATTTTATTAAAACAACATAATTAATTATTAGGATTTTTAAATTAAATAAATGAACGATTTAGAAATTTTACATTAAATTTTTAGAATTAGTTTAAATAAAATAATTTCAAGTAATTAAATAAAGGTGCGTTTGCTTTTTTTAAGTTTGTTAATCAATGTATAATAAAACTATAAATGGATATTAATTTAAAATCTATAAATGAAATATTAAACTTTCATTTCAATATACCATCTTATCAAAGAGGATATAGATGGACAAAAAATCAAGTAATAGATTTACTTGAAGATATTTATGATTTTATTCAAAAAAAAGAAAAAAAGGTTGAAGATGTAGGAGATTTTTATTGCTTGCAACCTATTATTGTAAAAAAAGAAACTGATAAAAAATATCGCTTAATTGATGGACAACAAAGATTAATAACAATTTATATTATATTATCCTTTTTAGAAAAGAAAAAATTTCTAATTGAATTTGAAACACGAGAAAAAAGTAAAATTTTTCTTGAAAAAATTTCTGATGAAATTAATAAAGAAAATATTGATTTTTATCATATTAGTAAAGCTTTCTGTTATATAAAAGAATGGTTTTTAGAATTGGAAGAAAAGGAAGCTACAATTAGAGAGGAATTTTATATAAATCTAGGTAAATATACAAAAATTATTTGGTATGAAATAGATATAGATGAAGATGAAATTGATGTATTCACAAGAATTAATAGTGGGAAAATTCCTTTAACAAACGCTGAACTTATTAAAGCATTGTTTTTGAATAGTAAAAATTTTGAATCTCCAGAAAAAAATTTGAGGCAAATTGAAATATCTAAAGAATGGGACGAGATAGAATATACACTTCAAAACAACGAGTTTTGGTATTTTTTAACAATTAATAAAGAATATTCAACAAGAATTGAACTTTTATTTGAATTATTCACAGAAAAGACATTTTTTGATGAATTTACAACTTATAAGTATTTCTCTAAAATAAAACAAATTACAAACATTTGGGCAGATGATGAAGAAAATATTAAAAAAGTTTTTTTAAGTCTAAAATATTGGTTTGATAATAGAAAACTATTTCATTTAATAGGTTTTTTAATTGCAACAAAAAAAGTAGATTTAAAAAGTTTATATTCAGAATTCAAGGATAAGAAAAAAACAGAATTTGAAAAATATTTAATAGATAAAATTAAAAATGAAATTCAGTTAGAAAAACTAAATGAATTAGATTATGATAATGATTATGATATGATTTTCAAAACTTTGCTGCTCTTTAATATTGCCTCAATTTTGAATAATTCAAGTAGTTATATTAGATTTGCTTTTGATAAGTTTTACAAAGAAAACTGGACACTTGAGCATATTCATGCTAGAAACGATAAAGGGTTTAATAAAAGTGAAAATGTTAAGAATTGGTTATTAGATGTTAAAGCACAAATTGAAAAAATTAGTAATAATGAAGAAGTAAATGTAATTATTCAAAAAATTAATGACTTAATTACAAATGGAATATTTGATAATGAAGATCAAAGTTTCCAAAATATTGAAAAAGAGATTTATGACTATTTTGGGAATCCAGACATTAATACTATCGATAATTTGGCTTTACTTCCGAACGAAATAAATATTTCATTAAGTAATAATATTTTTCCATTAAAGAGAAATATTTTGATTAATAAAGATAAAACTGGTGAGTTTATTCCAATTTGTACAAAAAATGTATTTTTAAAATACTATAGTAAAAATGCAGATAATTTGTTATTTTGGAATAATAATGACCGCGTTGAATATTTAGAAAACATAAAATTAATTATCAATAATTTTATTGAAAATGAATAATTTAAAAGAGATATTAAATAAATATCAAATACAAATACCAATAATTCAAAGAGATTATGCTCAAGGAAGAATTGATTTAAAAACTACAAACATTCGAAATCTGTTTTTAAGTACAATTTATGATAAACTAAAAGAGAATAGTAAATTACACCTTGATTTTATTTATGGTAGTATTAAAGAAAAAAAATTCTTTCCTTTAGATGGTCAACAAAGATTAACGACCTTGTTTCTTTTATATTGGTATTTTGGAAAAAAAGAAAAAAAAGATATAAACTTTTTGAAAAATTTTACTTACGAAACAAGAGCAAGTTCAAGAGAATTTTGCAACAAATTAATTGCAAACAATTTCGATTTGGATATCGAATTTTTAAATCAACATATTATTGATAGTAAATGGTATTTATCTTTTTGGAATAACGATCCGACTATAAAATCAATGCTTATAATGATTAATGAAATTCATCAAAAATTTAAATGCGAAATATTCTTTGATAGATTAGATAATTTAACATTTGATTTTTTTGAGCTAGAAAAGTTTGGTTTAGATGATGATTTATACATTAAGATGAACGCAAGAGGTAAAGCTCTGACTGATTTTGAAATATTTAAAGCTAAATTCGAAAAGCATTTGAGTAAAAAAGATAAAGCATTACAAATTGAATTTTCAACAAAAATTGATAATATCTGGACAGATAAATTTTGGAAATACTCTGTTGAAAACTTTGATTTTATAATAGATAGTTATTTTATGAATTTTTTTAATTATATAACTGAAATGTTATTGATTAAAAAACATAATGAAGAATTTATCAAAAATGATTTTAAAATGATTTCCGAAGTTTATTACAGTAAATCTTACATAACTTTTTTATTTAAGGCTTTAGACAAAATAGATTTAATATTAAATTCATTTGATGTAATTTTTTCAAATCTAGACCATTTTGAAGGAAAAATTTGTCTTTATGATGAAAATATCAATATTCTAGATAGAATAATAAGAGGTAAATTTGTAAATACCCAGCATAAAATTTTACTTTTTTTTATAATTTCTCATTTAATTGATTTCCCTTTAAATGACAATCTAAAAGATTTATTAAGAGTAATAAGAAATTTAACCTATAGAATAAGGCATTTAAAACCTGGCAAAATTGGTTATACAACAGATTTAGGTACTAATAATATTTATCCAATACTAAATAGTTTTCAAAATATTGTTAATAAAGATATTTACAATGTACTAGCAAATGAACTGTTAAGTTTAAAAGGAACAGAAATAACAAATGACTCATTTAATCATGAGGTCGAAAAAGGAAAATTTATAGTTGAAAACCCAGATATAAAAAGTTTTTTATTTAGATTGGAAGATAATATTAATTTAAAGGGTGATATTCAAAATTTTTTAACTAATGATTTGAATGAATTAATTTTTAGAATTGATGCAATTGAAAATATTTATTCAAAAGAAAATGATAGTTTAATTATTAGGTCTATGCTCACAATTCAAGATTTTAACTATACTTTAGAAGTAGGTTGGACTATTCTTGGCAATAAATATTATTTTGGTAAGAACAACTATTGGGAAGCAATACTCACATCTCCAAAAAATAAAGTTTTTTTTGATTATTATTTAGATAGTTACAAAAAAAACAATATTGATATTAATGAAATGATAGAAAAATTTTTAAAAAACTGTACTGATTTTGAAAGCTGGAGATATTATTTCGTAAAGTATGAAAAAATGACTATGAAAGACTATATGATTTCCAGAGATGAAAATATTTATGCTTGGAAAAACGATTTTGAAATAGAAAAAATGGGTGGAAGCAATTTAAATGCTTTCCATTTTGACCCTTATTTAAAAGTTATAAGTGAAAAAACTAAAGACACTTTAGTATGGGTTTGCAGTGATTCTCAAGGAATTCTTCGAGTCAATGATTTGGAGATTTATTCTTATGAAGATGGTTGGATGATAAAATCAGACAAAAATAGTAAATTAAAAAGTTTGCTTTCAAAATATGAAATTGAAGATTCCGAAGATGAATATTATTTTATTGATACATTCGACAAATTAGACAGAATTGAAACATTAATTCAATTTATTGAAGATTATAAAACCTTAAGTACTTAAAAATAAAACAAATTAAACATTTAATCAAATGCAAATATTTCTATTTAAATAAATACGTACCTTTTAGGTTCTCATTTACTAAAGAAAACTTTTTAAATACAAACCATAAAGATTGAGTCAAAAATTGATTTATAGGGATTGAAATTTGAATAACGATAAATAATTCATAATTTTGTAAAAAGAATTTAAAATATGCTTAAATCAATAAACATACAAAATTTTCGAAGGCTCGAAAATATTAAAATAAAAAAAACTGGTAGGTTAAATCTTATTATCGGCAAAAATAATACAGGCAAAACCTCATTGCTCGAAGCATTGTATATTTATGCAAATAAAGGTGATTTGCTTTCAATCAATCAAATAGTAAAGCAACGAGGTGAACATTCGCAAACAAACGAAATAGATGAAACATTTAAATTACTTTCACAATTCACTGCAATTTATTCAGGGCGTAAATACGATTTTAAAAATTCTAAACCAATTACAATTGGTGAAATAAAAGGAAAAAATATTTACGAATTTAATCCTGTTTTTTATAAAACTGAAATAAATGAGAATATTGCTTTTAATAAATTTAACGGCAAAGAAACTATTAATCTAAATGAAATTTTAGAGGCATTTGTAAATATCAGTAAGGTTAAAGATATTGATAAGGATGTAAAAATCGGTTTTCAAATTAAATATGGAAATGGAGAACCGGAAATAAAATCGGTTGACGCTTTCGGTGAAATATTTAATCTTTTTAATCCAAATACAAAAATTACAATACCTTGTGTATTTATTCCAAGTTCGAGTTTAACTGATGAAATTGCTTTTGATTTATGGGAAAAAATTTCACTCACAGACAACGAACAAGGAATAATTGAAATCATTAAGATTATTGATGAAAATATAGAAAGAATTACTTTTAAAAGCAAACAAGGAAAAATCCCTTACATCAGAATAAAAAATAATAACGAGCCAATTACCGCCAAAAGTATGGGGGAAGGTTTATCAAAATTATTAAATTTATCACTTGCTATATATAATTGTCAGAACGGAATTTTATTAATTGACGAATTTGAAAATGGATTTCATTATTCAATTCAACCTCAAATTTGGGAGTTCTTATTTAAAATATCAGAAAAACTAAATATTCAAATTTTTGCAACAACCCATAGTAAAGATTGTTTATATTCTTTTATTTCAACAATTGAAAAAAATCCGGAAATATCTGCAAATGTTATTAAATTATCAGAATTTAAAAATAATATTGAAATATTAGAATATGAAAATGATGAATTGTTTTTAGTAAAAGACCAACATAGCGAATTACGATAATTATGAGAAAGAAATTATTAATTGTTGAGGGAAAAGAAGACCAATCTTTAATTTTGGCTTTATTGCAAAAAATAATGAATGCTAAAAAAAGTAAAGAAACATCTGAAGAACACCAAATTATTATAGAAATTGCTGATAATAAAATTTATGTTCACGACAGTGAAAGCGACAATAATGCTTTTAAAAAATTTACAACTACTATTAAGAATAGAGAAGAGTATTCACATATCGGAATTATTGTTGATGTAGATGGTTCTGAGAAAGATAAAAAATCAATACATTCGCGTTGGCAATCATTTTGTGAAATTGCTAAAAAAGATTTTGGGTATAAACTGCCTAAAAATTTTGATAAAACTAAATTAAACTTCCAATCTGATAACGATTTTGCTAAAATTGGTTTATGGTTAATGCCAGATAATCAATCGCAAGGCATGTTAGAAGATTTTGTAAGAAAAATGATTAAATCCGATGATAAGTTGCATTTGCATGCAGAAGATATTGTAAATAATTTGCCTGAAAGAAGATTTGGAAAAACTTATACTTCAAAAGCAATTATTCATACTTGGTTAGCTTGGCAAAAACAACCTAATGTTGATATTTACAAAGGTATTGATAATAAATATTTTGATGTTGAAACGGAACTATGTAATAATTTTATTGAGTGGATAAAAGACTTATTTGAAATCCAATAATATTTAAAATAGCATAATTTTTTTCTAAAAGCAACAAGCCCAAACCTTGTTGCTTTTTTTATTTCCTCGCCTGCAAAAACAACATCAGTAAAAGAAAAATCAACAAATAAGTTTTTTCAGGATATTATTGACCAGATAATGCTCAAACAGAATATTTTCTTTGTCGGTGGAGCCGGAACAGGAAAAACATATTTAGCATATTTGGTTGCAAAAGCATTGGAATTAAACGCAATAACAATAAACTGTTCGCAATGGACTTCTCCAACCGAAATTATCGGAGGCGATTCAATTGACGGTTGGCGTGAAGGAAAACTTATTGATGCTTGGAAAAATGGTAAAGTGTTAATCCTTGATGAAATGCCAAAACTCGATGCAAATACAGCCGGACTTTTTAACGAGGCATTAAGTCGAACTCAGGATGAAAATTATGTGATTTTTGACGGAAAAGGAACTCCGTTTACAAAGCATGATGATTTTTGCTGCATTGCCACCGGAAATATTTATCCTAATGCCGAAAGCATGGCTTATGGTGCTAATAATAAGCAGGATTTGTCATTACTTGATAGATTTGTCGGAGGTGTTTATATGATTGAAAAAGACCCGAAAACGGAAAAATTTATAACACAAAATGATATTATCTGGAAATTTGCCGATAAACTCAGATTTGTAATTGAAGAAATGAAATACGAAGCCGTTGTAAGTTTGCGATTTATGATTGCTTGTAGAGATATTTTCAAAATGCAAAAAGAACGATATAACGATAAAGGAAAAAAAGGTGTTAAACATGATGAAGGTATTACAGTTGAGAAATTTGTAACAAATTTTTTATCAACTTTCACAAAAAATCAACAAGATTTACTGATAGAAAAAACCAATTACAAAGAGTTTTTATATGACATTCAATCAGACTTATAGAAAATGGAATTATTTGTAAAAATATTCGATAGTTTTTTTCAGTATCAAAAATTTGTTGATTCTGAAATTGATAATTTATTGAATGATAATCAATACAATTTTGACTATTATTTTGAAAATGAATATTTAAACTCACAAATCGAAAGTAATTGGTTCGGAAAACATATCAAATCAATTGAAGATTTAAAAAACAATAAATCGTTTGCTTACAATGATATATACCTGAAAATTAAAAATCAGGTTGCAAACAGTTTTGACAAAAAGATATTTTCAAAAATCACAAAAAAGAAAATTGATTTTAACGAAAATGTCGGAGTTTTTTCTTTTGACCGAGTGATGATGGGTATGCAGCGTAAAAATGAATTATTCTGCAAACAGAAAAATGAAGTGGTTCAATGGTCTGATGTTGATGTTTTAAAGGATAATAAAATCATTACAAAAAATGAAAAATTTGATGTTGAAGTCAGAATTGCTTTACACAAAAACGGAAATCCAAAAATCAAAACTTCAAACAAAAAAATATTCGTTTATTTTCCTCAGAAAACAAAAACAGTAACGCAGTCGAATTGTTTATTTCGGGAGGGGTTTTAAGTGATAAAACTTCGGAAGAAATTATTTATAAGGCAATTCCGACAATTGTGATTGCTGAAGAATTAATCAAAAAAGGTTACAAAGTTCAGATTAATTATCACAGAAGCAGCACTCACGAAGACCATAAATCAAGTGCAATTGTTCCGATAAAAAAATTTAACGAACCGTTAGACGTGGATTTGTTGTTATTAACTTGTTGTGATGCAGCTTATATCAGATTTCATTCTTTCAAAGGAATATTGGCAATTTCAAATCATTTCGGAAAAATTACAAGTGATTATGGAAGTACAATTTATAATAAAGAATTAGAATTTATTGCAAATCAGCAACTTTTCAATAAAAAAAAGACAAGTATTCTGAAAGATTTTATGGATACTGAAACGACAAAAGTTTTTATTGCTGAAACCTGGAACGAAAAAGATGCTTTGGAAGAGATTAAACTAACAATAAATCAATTATCTAATGAAAACTAATCATTTATTATCGGACTTGCAAATAGCTGTAATTCATGGAATATTGCAGAAATTTGATATTGAAAATAAAAAACCGAATAGAATCATTGGTTTTGACGATATTGAAGTTTTGGGAAGCGATTTTACAGATGAAATTTTTGTTCGTTATGTTCGATATTTTATTGGAGATGACCAAAATGCAGCCAAAAGCAACGAATGTATCGGAATTGCATGGAACGGAGTGATTGATTATGAAGTTTACAAACGCAAATTCAAAGATTTATCGGACAAAGTGCATTTTTTTGACAAACTTTTTAATATCGAAATAAAATGAAATTGGGTGATGTAGAATATGATATGGAAAACGCAATTTTAAATTATGAAAATTTAGAATCAAAAATTAATCAATTGCCTGTAAGAGAGCAGAATTTCTTTAATGAAGTTCTGAAAAAAGCAAAAGAAACAATTGATGTTTACTCAAAAAAAGTTTGGATTGAGGAAGAAACTGAACCGGAATCAAACGAAATTACTGAATTATTGCTGAAAGAATTGGATTTGATTGAATCTGAAATAAAGCAAATTAAGCAAAAACCAATGTCAAAAGAAATTGAAAGATTACTTGAAAAAAGATACAGAGATAAAAACGGCACAAAATCAATAAAAGAAATGATTGATGAAGGTTTAATAAAATCAAAACACAAAAATCAATATAAATACAATAAGTTCAAATATTTATTCAAGTTAGATGAAAATAAATATGCTGAAGTTCCTAAAAAAGTTTTTGATTGGTACGAACCAGTAAATTAAATATTTACACATGAAAAAAATTGATATAAACATAAAAGAATTACTCAATAATATTTCAAAATATGCAAACTTTCAACCTAAAAATGAAAGCGAACAGATTTTAAAAGAGTGTATTGAGATTTTTCGTACCAACACCAATAATTTTTCGGATTACTCAAAAGTCATTACTGATGGAATTGAAATTAAGACCATTCTGATTGAAGAAAATATTAATCCTCTTGATTGGAGAACCGACAAAGGTGAGTTTACAAGAAGCGAATCTGATGTACTTTATTGGTTGAATGAAGAATTGGCAAATTTTAAAGCAAAAGTACAAATTTCGGAATTACTTTTAAAAGAATTGGAATTATTAAACTTTTAAATATCATGCAGTTAAAATTAAATTTTCCAAAATATAAAAACAGACTTGGTTTTACAGGTGAAGAAAAGGAAATACGACATATTCTTGAAAATCACGACAGTAAAATTCCTCAAAAAGCATTGAGGTATAATCTTGTTGATTTATTTGCAGATAAAGAACTTACGGAATTATTGAAACCAAATCTGAAAAAAGTTATAAAACGCAAAAATATTGATTTTGAAGCTGCAATTAAAATTCTGTATTCAATAACTGCAAACAGCAAATTAGACAGACCTTTAGACTATATTTTTTACGATAAAAAGAACAAAGGTTTTGTTTGTTCAAATTATCATATTCTGGTTTTTTATCCTGATTTACAGAATGAACGGAAATACAATTATTATTATTTTGACAAAAACAGATTAGCAGGAAGAGATGAAATTTCAGATAAATTTCCTGATTATGAAGCGGTTGTTCCTTTACATGAAAATTCAGTAAAAAACATTGATTTAAATGAATTTATCGAAAAGATTTCCGGAATTATTGAAACTTTCAAATACACAGTAAATGTGCCAATTATCAAAATTATTTTTGGAGAAACCGAAATGTATTTTGAAGTAAAAAATATGTTTGATTTTCTAAATGTTATGTATCAGTTCGACACGCAAAATATTGATATTTATTACAGTAATACAAGTGCGATAAGTCCGCTCCTGGTTAAAGACAGCAATAATCCGAAATTTTTCGGTCTGGTGATGCCGACAGAACCGGAAACTTCAGCTCCGATTATTTTTATCGAACCGATTAATTTTAAGAGCATTAAGTCAAAAAGCAATATAAGTAAATTACTACTGAACGAATTAAATTTATTAACAAATTAAACTTCAATAAATTATGTCAAAAATAAAAGTTCAGGAACTTGGAGATGTAAATCCGAATAAAGTACGGGCAGGTAGAGCTTTCGCTTGTTTTACACTGCCAATTGTCGGAGTGATAACATATTTCATGGAAAAAGATGAGCATCCTGAAAAAGCTAAAAATTACGGATTAATCTCATTATTAGGTGCTGGAGTTTACGCTGCAAAAATTGCTTATAAACAAATTAAAAAACAATAAAAAACATGACAACACCCGAAGCATTAGAAATCATTAAAAAGGCTGATATTAAGCCAAAAACACATAAAGAAAATGTATTTGTTGAACTTAGACACATTGTAAAAGAAAAAACAAATAATTTTAAAAATACAGAAAACATTTCAAAAACTAAAGTTGATATGTTAGCTGTAATTCAGGAACGTGGAATTGATAAAGAAACTTATATCAATGAATTTGAAAACATTAAACGTTCTGAAACGGATTCAGTCTTATATCTTGCCAAAAAACTGAAACGTTTTTCGGGAAATAGTGAGATTGAAGAACTTAAACAAACAATTTCCGATTTAAAAGAATATTTATCAATCGTTGATGATAAAAATGAAATTAAAGAATTAAAATTAACTATTTCCGATTTACAAGATTATTTATCAATACTTTAAAATATAAAACCATGACTATACCCGAATTAAAAAATAAAATTTCAATTGCTGAAAAAGTTGTAAACAACGAAAGAATTCCTGCTGAAGCTCGAAGCAATGCAAAAAATAATATTAAAATATGGCAAGACGAATTAGCTGAATTAGAGAAATCTACATCATCAACATCTTCTAACAAAAAAAGAAGAAAAACAAAACCTGTAAGAGCTAAAAGAAGTAAAAAAACTAAAGTTAAAGTATCTGAAAATAAACCCAGAACAAAAAGGAGAAAAAAACCGCTGAGAAGCAAAAGGACAAAACCTGTAAAAGCTAAAAAACCAAAAGCTCCACGCAAACCGAGAGTTACAAAGCCAAAAAAAGAAAAACTGGCAACTCCGCCTGAATGGTTACTTTTTATCAGAAAATTTGTTACTTATTATGCAAACAAAAGCGTTAAAGTTGAAACACTTACAAAATATACTGAAGCATTACAGGATAAATTTCAGGCAAATCCGAAACGTGCTAAAACTGAGAATGTTGAAATTTTAAGATTAATTCAGGAAATTCTGGTGAAAGCTGTAAATTCAGCAGGTAGAAAAGAAAAAGTCAAGGTTAATGTTACTGATACTTACTTAGCTGTAATGAAAACGGCAATCCGAAATTTCACTGTTGCAAGAGGTAAAGATAGAGTTTATCCGAAATTTGAAAATGCTGAACTTTCGGGAGTAAAAAAAAAACGCTAAACGGAATTGAATTAAATGAGAATTTAGGAATATTAAGTTCAAGTGAATTAAAACATTATAAATTTGATACAACTCGTCTTTCGGGCAAATGGGCAGAGTCAATAGGTGAGCAGGTTGAATTTCCGTTTAACATGATGATATACGGAAAGGGAGGAAGCGGAAAATCTTCTTATGCAATTCAACTTGCCACTTATTTATCTAAAAATCTGGGTAAAAAAGTACTTTACGTTGCCGATGAAGAAAAAGTCGGTTATTTATTGAACGAAAAATTAGAACGTTTCAATGCTCACAATAATAACCTTGATGTTGTAAATTCAATAGATGAGAGTATTAACAAATTTTCTGATTACGATTTCGTAATTTTCGACAGCTCCACAAATATCGGATTAGAACCATCAGAATTTGAAGATTTTGCCAAACAGAATCCCAAAACTTCATTCATTTCAATACTTCAGGCAACAAAAGAAGGTACTTTCAGAGGTTCAAACTCTTGGGAACATCTGGTTGATGTAAAAATCAGGTTTGAAAATGGAAAATCGTTTACAGAGAAATCAAGGTTTGGTGGGAATGGGGTTGTGGAGGTTTGGTAGGAGAAATTTAAATCGTAATTTTAAAAGATTACGATTTTTTTTACATTATTCAAGAATAAGACTTTCTGAAAAATTAAATTCGAAAGATTGGTTTTTAGTCTAAAATTAAAAATATTGTTTATATTTTTGGAAAAGATTAATTGGTTAATTTCTTTCAAAAACCAGTGATTGTAAAGTAAAGAATAATCAACTTTTTGCAGTGATATTAATTAGCAACGGTTCGATTATTAGGTAAATTTAAGTAATAAAATATATTATTGAGCAAATACAAATATTAAAGGCAATTAATACCAAATATTCCATTATGAAATTTGAGACTATAAATATTGAAGATAATATAAATGTTGAAGTTATAGAAAATTTACAAATAAATGAAGTTTTGCAAGATTTTCTTATTTCTCTAGAAAAAATTGAAGAATATTATTTTTCAACTTTGCAAAGGGATGAAATAAAAAATGATGAAAAACCTTTTGTTAAAGAATTATATGCAAATTTAAGAGATATTATAAGAAGAAAAACTCATTTTCAAAATAATCCTTATGGAAAATTACATTTAGATAGTGAACGTAGTAAACATTTTCAACAAATAGATTATCGTAAAATAGATATATTTCGACTTTTTTTTGCAAAAAGTTATATTAACTCTGAATATTTTGAGCCTGATTTATTTATACATAAAAGTCAAGGTGATATTGAACAAATCAATCAATTACTTGTTGTTGAAGTAAAAACTAATCCAAAAACGTCAAAAAAAGATTTATTTAAAGATTTATTTAAAGTAAATTATTATGTTGAAAGTCAACTTAAATATCAAAATTCAGTTATGTTATTTGTAAACTTTGAATTTAATAAATTAATAAAAATTATTAATGAATATGTTTTGTCATTTAACTTTCTTGCTAATGAAAGCAACCGAAATAAAATATATTTTATTATCAAAGAAAGTTTTGAACAAATTCCAAAAATATTTACGTTAAATTCAATTTTAGAAACTTTAAAAAATAAATATATTCCTGAAAGTTTTAACAACGAACTTATTAATCCATATTTGGAAAAACTTACTGAATTTTTACTAGTAGATGATTATTGGAATGGTCATTTAAATTTTAATGATTATATTCATGAGCATTTCAAAATTGAATATTCAAATTCAAATTCTAATAATTATTATAGTAAATTAATGCCATCAGATAAAGAATTAGTTATTAATATATTAAATCCACTTCCTCATACATTTCAATACAGTTATTTGACAAAACATGGTCAAAAATTTCTTACTGATTTTTTTCTTGATATTGTCATTCCTAATCGTTCAAGAATAAGTGCAAATCAACTTTTATTTTATTCAAGTTTAAAATACGAAAACATTGATGATTTTAATGAGAAAATCATTGATAATACGCCAACAATTGATTTTATTAAAAATTATAATAATCATTATGATTCCTTTTATCGGCATACATTATTGATAGATGAAAATTCTGAAAAAGATTATTTCCCATCCTTTATAAAACAATTTATAAATTCATCAAAAAGTGAAGTGTTAAGATTAGGTTTTCTAAGATTAATTCTAATGTTCAATTATCGTGAGAAAACACATGAATATTTCACAAGCACTCCCAATGAAATACTTAATATCTTTAATAATTGCGATTTAAGCAAGGAATTTAAATTAAAAGTTTTTGTCGAAACATTTAATTTAATTCGTCATCATGAAAATAGAGTTGATATTGTTCAAAATAATAAAAACACATTAATTCAGATTTTTAAGACATTTATTTTTGAAGTAATAAAATCATTTCCAATCATTGTTTTAAGAAAAATAGTTAAATCGTATGAACTAAAATCCATTTTGGGTTATTTTGAAGAACAAGAAATAGCATCTGAACTGATTATTAGACTTGAAGATTGTAATTCTTATGATGATTTTGAGTATATATTTAATCTTTTATCTTTGGAAAATGGTTTTAAAGGAAACACACATTTTGCTTCTAAATTATTACTTGATGAAGGTATTGGAATAGAATATCGGTTAAAAGTTTATAATTTGATTTTGAATTGTTATAACTACAAAGATATTTTTGCGGCTTTTTTTGGCGATAATTTATTTAACTCATTAAAATATTTAACAGATAAAATTATCCAGGAATTATCATTATCAATTGTCGAAAGTATAGTACAAGCAAGTTTTTTAAAAAAAATATTAAGTTATTTTTATAATTTTGATTTTATCACAGATTTAATTTTCCAAAAGTTGAATAACAATATTAACTCTGTTGATTTTAATTATCTATTTGATTTATTGCCTAATTCAAAACTATCAGACTTATCAAAAATTAGGGATTTATTAAAAATTCATAATAAAGAAGAGAAAAATCTATTGAAAATAATAGATTTTTTATATATTCGTCATAAAGAAAATGATAGGATGAATTTGATATGTGAAATAATTTCAGAAAAAAAAGAACTGTTGAATAGTTTAAAAAATAAGCACAAAAAAGTAATAATTGAATATGGAGAAAAGAATGGACATGTCTTTTCTAAGGAACAGCTTTTTTAGTTATTCCTTTTAGTTATGATGCTGAAAGCTCGGAGGTTAACATATAACAGACCGATAATTGCCGGCTTTGATGCACCTTTGAAACTTTGGTGCTTTTTACTACCCGAAGCGTTAAATTAAAACGAAAGTATTGTAAATCCAGCAATTATGGCTTCTATTTTTCGTTAGCCAAAACAAAAAAAAATATTATCCAATGATTACTGAAATTGAAAAACAAGAAATAAGCAGTGAATTAAAAAGTGGATTTATCTCATTTTTTAATTTTTCATTAGCTTTAATTGAAAACCTAAGTAAAGAGAATAATAATTTAAAGTTTGCTGTAGTCAATATGCAAATTTCCCTTGAATTATTTCTTAAATACAATTTTGTAATGAAAGATATGCCTGAATATGTTTTCTATATAAAAAAAGGTAAACGAAAGTTTAGAGATTTTTCTGAAGTCTTGAATTCTTATTATACGGTTTTTCAAACAAGTCATTATGCTGAAAAAAAATACTTAGTAACACTCTTAGAATCAAGGAATGATATTGTTCATAAAGGAAAATTTAAAGAATGGGACGAAGAATTAGCAAAATATTTAATTTCGTGTGTATTTTTTATGCAGGGGATTTACAGAAATGAATTTAGTGAAACATTAATTAATCCAGAATATCATCCACATAAACTATCTGAAAACTTAACTTGGAAAGAAGGAGCAATAGAATTTGCTCATAAAGTATCAAAAAAATTTGATGTAAAATTATTAGAATGTCCGTATTGCTATTCACGGTCATTAATAAAAAAAGAGATTTTTGATTTCGATGAATATGGGGATATTGATAATTATCAGTGTTTAACTTGCCTATGTGAAGTTGATACACAAATTAACGGTGCAATTATAAACTGTTGTGATTGTGGTGAAAAAACTTACTATGTAGACCGATTTAATATTCAACCAGATAAGACACATTTTGGAGCATGTTTGTTTTGTGGAAATAAAATGAATTTAAGACATTGCGACACGTGTGAAGATTTCTATTTTCACGAACTGAAAGAAATTGAAATTGAATTTGAAAATAATTATTTTTGTAGCAGTGAGTGTTTGGATATTTATAAAGAAGATAATAAAGATTAAATGAAAAAATTTAACTAATATATAACAGAAGACAATGCAAGCAGTTATGAAAACTTTGTACAGAAATATAAAAATTAACTTCAGTGCAGGATTGAAACATTTGCATTTCACACTCTTGCACTGCTCGTTATTTTTCGTAAGCAACTATTATAAATAGAACAATAAAAAAAGAGATATGTATTTATCAAAAGCAAGAATAATAAATTTCAGGTTACTCAAAGATACTATATTTGAGTTAGATGATAAAATCAAAAAAGATTTATCAATATTAATTGGAAAGAATAACAGTGGGAAAACATCTTTCATAATTGCTTTTGATAAATTTTTCAGAAACCAAGATATTGATTTCAATGATTTTTCAATTCATCTAAGAGAAAAATTATTAGATTTTAAAGATGAAACTAATGTTGAAGATTTATCAGTAAGATTAGAACTTGAAATTATTTATAATCTGAACGATAATCTTGATGTTATCTCGAATTTTTTTGTTGTAGATGTTGATAATTTCAAAGTTAGTCTTTTACTAAAATGTGAAATTAAAAAAACCGAATTACTTAAAGATTTAAAAGTAATAAGCTCTGAAAACAAGGACAGATTTATTAGAAAAAATACTCAAGACTATTTGGAATATTCACTATACGCATTTAATGAAGCGGAAGGTATTTACAAAAAGCATAAATATGAATTGCTTCACAGTTTAATAAACTACGAAGTAATTCATGCAAAAAGAGAAGTAGCAAGTTCAGAGGCGAATATTCAAAAAGGAAACGTTTTATCAAATCTTTCGACAAAGTATTATGATAACGACAATAAGATTTCATTTGATGAATTAAGTAAGATAAATTCGTCTATGATAAAAATGGACAAAGATTTAGATGAACAATATCAAGACTACTTTAAATCATTTTTAAGTGCAGTAAAGACATTTTTACCTGAAAATCATAATTTAAAAGTTGTGTCAGACTTACAATCACAGTCTATTCTTAAAAACCATTCAAGAATAGTTTATGGTCAAGATAACAATTACTTGCCTGAACATCTAAATGGCTTAGGTTATCTTAATATTTTGTATTTACTATTGAATATAGAAATTAAAAAGGAACGTTTTATTAATAATCGAAAAGATTTAAACCTTTTATTCATAGAAGAGCCGGAAGCCCATACACATCCTCAAATGCAATATGTTTTTATTGAAAAAATAAAAACTATAATCGAAAATATAAATAAAGGATATTTCAAAGAAAAAGATTTCGCAGATTTAGAATGTGATAGTTCTATCCTGTTTAAAGAACTTCAAGAAAATGGTATTTTAAACGAAGAAGGACTTATTCAGGTAAAAAACTTAAAAGACGAAGACCTTGCATTAATTGATTTTTCAGGATTTAAAAGTGAATTAGGTCTTGATGAAAATCTTAAAAAAGAAATATGTAAAATATTAAAAGCCCCAAACAATTTACAAACTTTAATTTCAACACACTCAGCCCATATTGTTAGAAGGTGTAATTTTAAAGATATAAGATATTTTAGAAATTTTTCTGATACAGAAAATCATAATAATGTTGAGATTAAGAATTTCTATGGAGTTCTTAAAAATATGTATAAATCAGAAATACCTGATGAAGACAAAGCAGAAAAAGAGCACTTTCAGTTTTTAAAACAATACTTGTCAATTGGTGCATCAGAGCTCTTTTTTGCAAAAAAAATCATTTTTATTGAAGGTGTGTCTGAAAATTTGTTGTTACCCTATTTTATAAATAAACTTGACAAAGAAAAGCCAAATTTGGAATTGTCTTCTCAAAACATTTCTATACTTGAAGTTGGTGCAAATTCAAGAGTATTTAAGCATTTTCTAAGTTTTTTCGATATTAAAACACTTATTGTAACAGATATAGATACAACATCAAAAAACACCAACAATAGGTGGAGTGCCTGCGAAGTTGAAACAGGGACAAACACTTCAAATTATTCTTTAAAGTATTTTCTAAACCCGAATAATTACAAACCAGAGACAGCAGAATTTAATGATTGGTTAGATGAATTAAAAAATAATAGTTTACAATCAAATCCGAATAGAATTATCAATATTTCATATCAAATTAAAGAAAATACTTATCATGCAAGGAGTTTCGAAGACGCTTTTATCAATGCTAATCTCGAAAAATTGATAGAGAATAAGGATAAATTTAATGATTTTGATTTTGAAAGCGATACAGATATTTTCGAATTAACAAAAAAAGTATTAACTGAGTTTGATAAATCTAAATTTGCATCTTCAATACTATATTTAGCACTTACAAAAAATATTGATTGGAATATTCCTCTATACATTAAAAACGGATTAGAATGGATAGCACAAGATTAACGCCACTCGAAGAAATAAAACAATGTATCAAAAATAAAAAGGGTTTTGTTTTACAGGGCGGTGCTGGTAGTGGAAAGACAGAAACTTTAAAACGAACATTGGAATTCATTTCTGAAAGATATCCAAATAAAAGAGTTGCATGTATTACTCATACTAATTTAGCTGCGGAAGAAATTGCATCTCGTGTTGGTGATAAATATACAATTTCTACAATTCATTCATTTTTGAATGAATTTATTAAAAATTACAAAAGAAATATACATCAAGTTTTATTTGAGATATTTAAAATAGAAAAAATAGTTCCAAAAGGAATTGAATTTTATGATAATGACGAAAAAGAACGGAAAAAAGGTGAACACGAAAACTATAAAAGTATTCATGATAAATACGCAAAATTATTGTTCAAAATTAAAAGAGAGAATATTGAACGATATGTCGATAAGAGAACTTATGATATAAATCCTACTCATTACAATAACCAATTAAACGAATTGATAGAAAAATTAAATATTGAGATAAATTACATAATTCAAGAAGGCGATTTTAAAAATATTGAATATAATAATACAAAGTATGATAGTTTGAGCAGATTAACTTTTGGTCATGATAGTTTGCTTACTATATCATCTCTATTGTTTTCAAAACATAAAATATTAGGAAAAATTATTAATGATAAATTTGATTTTGTTTTCATTGATGAATATCAAGATACTCGTAAAGATATAATTGATATTTTCTTAAAAGAAATTCCTGATAAAAGAAAAACAATTATTGGTCTGTTTGGCGATAGCATGCAAGGTATATATGATGATGGCAGTGGTGATGTCAATGAATATATAGTAGAAGGCAGCTTGAAAATGATACCTAAGGAAGATAATTATAGATGTTCTGAACAAGTTAAAGATTTTATAAACCTGTTTAGAAATGACGGATTAAAACAAGAAGTTGCTTTTAAATACATTGAGAAAGAAAAACGTTATGAAACAATTAAAGAAAGACAAGGCGAAGCAAAGCTTTATTATTCAATTATTTCAGATAGAACAGATAAGGACTTGTATTTAAGTAATTTAAAATATTTAATAAGTGAAGTTGAGAAAAAGCATGTAAATTACAAAAAGCTAATGCTTACAAATAAGTCAATATCAATGGAAGTTGGTTTCCTTAATTTGTATGAGATTTTCAGTAACAGATACCAAGAAGTTAAAGATGAAATTGAAAAATTATTATCCCGTTTGCAATATTTAGATTTAGCAGAGCTTTACATCTCTTATAAAAGTGGGAATTATAATGATGTTATTGTGAAAGTAAAAAAAGCAGGTTTCAATTTAAAATCATTCAAAGACAAACAGAATTTATCTCATTTATTTTTAGACATACTAAATACTGATATATGTGCTAATGAAGCTCTTAATTTGGCATTTGATAGTAAAATTATTGAAAAGACAGAGGCTTACCAAGATTATATGTTATATAAAAACAATGAACTTGAAACTTTTGCAAAAGATATTAATTATCAAAATTTTAAGACTTTATATAATTCTGGTTTAACAACATATTCAAAGATGAAAGAAAAAAAATCTGATTTATATGAACCTGAATTTAATTATTATAAAAACCAAATAAAGAAAGAAAATTTTTATATTGATTTTTTTTCCGAAAAACTAAATTTCAAAGAAATTATCAATTATTACAGATATTTAAAAGCCCCTGAAAATTTGAATAACATTGAAGATAAAATTGAATACATGACAATGCACATGACAAAAGGGGCA
>Ga0316608_1000137_pt1 | contig 38882 bp, 31 predicted proteins | sample MIS2016152B_MG_FD_207673 | JGI IMG/M metagenome (GOLD analysis project Ga0316608, IMG submission 207673) | Microbial mat bacterial communities from Middle Island sinkhole, Lake Huron, Michigan, United States - MIS.2016.152B | ecosystem: Environmental > Aquatic > Freshwater > Lake > Sediment... | reverse complement strand
ATGCCGACATCAAATACTCAACAGTGCAAAACTGGTACGCCGGCGATGTTAATGGAAAAGGCGGCATTTACAACTTTGTGACTAAGCGCGGTTTGTGTCAAGGAGTCAATTCAAAGATTTCTTGGACGCAAGTAGAAACCGGTTCGGCGATTACTTGGAAATATCCCAGTTGCGTATTAGTCGGCGACAACTCCGTAGGTGAATTCTACTCAGTAGCGCTGACAAATAACAAACAGCAAGCTGACACCGGCACCAAAATGATCCACGTCGGCAAAAACACTCGCAGCACGATTATTTCTAAGGGAATTTCGGCGGGCAATTCTTCTAACAGCTATCGCGGCTTAGTGAAAATGGGGCCGAACTCTAAAGGCTCTCGCAATTATTCTCAGTGCGATTCGATGCTGATTGGCGATAACGCTCAAGCAAATACTTTCCCTTATATTCAAGTGCAGAACAATACTGCTAAAGTAGAACATGAAGCTTCGACTTCTAAAATAGGGGAAGAGCAATTGTTCTTTTTCGCACAGCGGGGAATTTCCGCAGAAAATGCTATTTCAATGATGATTAGCGGTTTCTGCAAAGATGTTTTCAATCAGTTACCGATGGAATTTGCTGCGGAAGCTGATAAGTTGTTGAGTCTGAAGCTCGAAGGAAGTGTCGGATAATTGTGGCTGGCGAGAAACCCTTCCAGGCTGAGTCTATTGGTGACAATTTAAGACTGCAACCAATAAATAATGTCGCTTTTATTCGAGTCTAGATCCCCCTAAATCCCCCTTAAGAAGGGGGACTTAGAGAATACTTCTTCTGTCCCCCCTTCCTTAATAAGGGGAGTAGGGGTTGACTTTGAGAACATTCTTGTCCCCCCCTTATTAAGGGGGGTTAGGGGGGATCTAGACTTCGATACAAACAAGAGAGACTATCGGTTTTACGTTAAATTGTCACCAATGAGCAGAGCCTAGAAACGAGAAGAAAAAACTGTAAAGTGCATTGAGGCCAAGGAAAAAAAGAGATGATTGTTGAAAATAGTCAAGTGGTGTTATCCGTCCGCAACTTAACTGCGAATGTTGAAGATACCCAAATCCTCAAGGGTTTGAACCTAGAAATTAAAGCGGGCGAAATTCACGCCATCATGGGCCCGAACGGTTCAGGAAAAAGCACCTTATCCAAAATATTAGCCGGCCATCCTGCTTATACGATAACGGGCGGAGAAGTTACGTTTTTGGGACAAAATTTACTGGAATTAGCGCCGGAAGAACGCTCTCTGGCTGGCGTGTTTCTAGCTTTTCAATATCCTTTAGAAATTCCCGGTGTTAGCAATGTGGATTTCTTGCGCGTGGCTTACAATGCTCATCGCAAACATCGCGGATTGGAAGAATTGGATGCTTTTGATTTCCAAGATTTAATCGAACAAAAGCTGGATATTGTCAAGATGAATGCTGCCTTTTTGGAACGCAGCGTCAATGAAGGTTTTTCTGGCGGCGAGAAAAAGCGAAATGAGATTTTGCAAATGGCGCTTTTAGAACCGAAGTTAGCGATTTTGGATGAGACTGATTCTGGTTTGGATATCGATGCTCTCAAAATTGTTGCGGGCGGTGTGAATCAGTTGTCAAATGCTGAAAATTGTATGTTGGTGATTACTCACTATCAGCGATTGTTGAATTACATTATCCCTGATTTCATTCATGTCATGGAAAGTGGCAGAATTATCGCGACTGGCCCGAAAGAGTTGGCGCTGGAATTGGAAGAACGCGGTTATGACTGGGTTGTGGAAGAAGAAGCAGCAGGAGTAGGCGCGCGATGATGAATACTCAAGTTGCTACTAGAGAAATGTTTTTGGCTGGTTTGGTGAATCAGTGCGAAAAGTTGGGCGCTGCTCATCTCAAAAGTTCTGCTTACGGGTTGGATCATTTGCGCGACATTGCGGCTCAATACGTGCTGTCTTCTCATTTTCCGACGGTGAAGGATGAAGAATGGCGGTTTACTGATTTGTCGCCGCTGTTGCAAATTCCGTTGAATTTACCCCAGAGCAATCTGTCGAAAATTAAGCTGTCTGATATTACGATGCCGGTGAAAGATAAGGCCGATTTACCATTAAGATTGGTATTTGTCAATGGTTTTTATGCGCCGGATTTGTCAACGGTGAATTTGCCGAATTTGCCGATCGACTTTTATGTAGGTAATATATCCAACGCACCGGAAAAATATCAGCCACGCATCAGCGATGTCTTGAACAAACACAGACAACAAACTGAGGTGTTCACGGCTTTGAATATCGCCAGTTTAGTCGATTCTGCGGTGGTGTTCGTGCCCGCCAATATGTCCTTCGACCTTCCGATTCACTTGCTGTTCCTGACCGCACCAGGGGCATCTCCGACCATGTGCCAGCCACACTGTTTGGTTATAGCAGAGGCTGGAAGCAATGTAACGCTAATTGAGGATTACGCAACAATCGGTAATGTCGCTGCATTTACGAATGCTGTAACGGATGTTGTTGTCGGCGAAAATGCTGCTGTGAATCATGTTCGACTTCAGCGGGAAGCTGGGAATGTTGTTCATATCGGCACAAGTGCGATCGCCCAATCTCGCAATAGTCATTATACTTGTCATGCTATCAGCTTGGGCGGCAAAATATCGCGGCACAATTTAGAAGTATTTCAGCGTGGCGAAGCTACTGAAACAACTCTAAATGGTTTAACCGTAGCCTTTGGGGAACAGTTGTCTGACACTCACAGCTTGATTAGTTTTAATCACCCCCACGGTACAAGCCGCCAACTTCACAAGTGCATTGTAGGTAACAAAGCTCGCGCTGTATTTAACGGTCGAGTTTTCGTTCCGAAAGCCGCACAATTAACAGATGCCGGTCAACTGAGCCGGAATTTGTTGCTGTCACCAAGAGCCCGCGTAGACACTAAACCGCAGTTAGAAATTGTAGCTGACAACGTTAAATGTTCCCACGGTGCAACTGTCAGCCAATTAGAAGACGATGAACTCTTCTACTTGCAAAGTCGCGGCTTGGATTTAGAGAGAAGCCGCTATTTGCTGATAGATGCTTTCGCAGCAGAAATTCTGGATAAACTGCCAATTGTTGGTGTAGCGAAAATGCTTTCTACCTGCATGGCTATCCAAGAATAGAGGAATTAGCAACAGGCTAGAAGCCTGTTCCACAAATATCAATGTTTTGTGGGGTGGGCTTCTAGCCCGCCCAGAATTAACACTAACTTCTCAAAATTATGACACTTATTCAAGAAAAAACATTAGCCTCAAAAGTGCGCGGTGACTTCCCAATTTTGAATGAAAAAGTCAACGGTAAACCCCTAGTTTATTTAGACAATGCAGCTACATCTCAAAAACCCCTAGCTGTCATCAACGCTTGGCGCGACTACTACGAAAAATACAATGCAAACGTCCATCGCGGAGCCCACACTCTCAGCGCACAAGCCACAGATGCTTATGAAGGTGCTAGAGATCAAGTTGCTGCTTTTATAAATGCGGCTTCGCGACAAGAAATTGTTTACACTCGTAATGCTACCGAAGCGATTAATTTAGTTGCTTACTCTTGGGGTTTGAAAAATCTGCAAGCAGGAGATGAAATCATCCTGTCAGTAATGGAACACCACAGCAATCTGGTGCCTTGGCAAATGATAGCTCAAAAAACGGGTGCGGTGCTGAAGTTTGTCGAGTTGACTGAGACTCAAGAGTTTGATTTAGAGCAGTTCAAAACGCTGATTTCCGATCAGACTAAATTAGTCTCAATCGTTCACGTTTCAAACACCTTGGGCTGCATCAATCCAGTCAAAGAAATCTGCGAAATTGCCCACACTTATGGCGCAAAAGTTTTAATTGATGCTTGCCAAAGCGTGCCACATATGGTAATAGATGTGCAGGCAATGGATTGCGATTGGCTAGTTGCTTCCGGGCACAAAATGTGCGCTCCCACTGGCATCGGTTTTCTGTATGGAAAGTTAGACTTGCTGAGAGAAATGCCTCCGTTTTTCGGCGGTGGCGAGATGATTGCTGACGTATTTTTAGAGCATTCAACTTATGCCGATTTGCCGCACAAATTTGAGGCCGGCACGCCTGCAATCGGAGAGGCGATCGCCCTTGGTGCCGCCGTCGATTATCTTACTAACATTGGCATGGATCAGATTCACGCTTGCGAAGCAGAATTAACGGCTTATCTGTTTCAAAAACTGCGGCAAATTCCAGAGATTAAAATCTATGGGCCGCAACCAGACAGCAACGGCGAAGGAAGGGCGGCGCTAGCGGCATTTACAGCCGGAGAAATTCACCCTCAAGACTTGTCTACGATGTTAGACCAAGAGGGAGTCGCGATTCGTTCCGGGCATCACTGCACGCAACCTTTGCACCGCTATTTGAACGTTTCATCTACTGCCAGAGCGAGTTTGTATTTTTACAATACTCGCGAAGAGATTGATGTGTTTGTGAAAGCATTGAAAGAGACGATCGACTTTTTTGGTGCGATTATGGGGTAAGTTGGTTTGTGATTGAAATGGCTTTTTTTGAACCGCAGATGTCAGCAGATGAACACGGATGAACGCGGATGAAAAAAAGAAAGAGGCCCTAGGGAAAAGTAAAGCTTTGTGAAGCGCGATCGCCCTTTCCGACATCTGCGTTCATCCGCGTCTATCCGCCTAAATCTGCGGTCAAAAAAAGATTAGCCCAACTAAAACTCCCTCATCTCAGGATGAACAAACTGATAACCCGCCGCCTGAATCTTGAGATTCGACATCCTAGCATTATAAGGCCGCACGCTAGGACTTCCATCCCAAGAAACTTTAGGCAAATTATTAGCTTCACAAATGCGATCGAGCAATTCACCAATAGATAGCGACACATCACCAACTAAATTATAAACTCCCTGCAATCCATTTTCCAAACCAAAAGTTAACCCCCCAACAATATCATCTAGATGCACCCAATTAGTAGCATCTTCCCCCCTACCAGGACGAGTGCTCCCAGCCCAACTTCCAAAGAATTTAACTAATTCTCGTTCAGGCCCGTAAATTCCACCCAAACGGAGAATACAAACTTTCAGATTTGGACTCGATGCTGCTAATAAAACTCGTTCTGTTTCTGCAAGAATCTCACTATTTTGATTGGCAGGTGCGACTGGTGAATCTTCATTTACCAACTCACCTTTGCGATCGCCATACACTGAATAAGTCCCGGTATAAATAACTTGCTTTACTGTCGGTATCTCCTTTAAAACTGATACCAAAGTAGTCGCCGTATCTAAGTAACTCTCCTGATAAGTACGAGAATTTGGAGCACCTACGCACAGCATAACAGCATCTTGTTCATGCAATACAGCCGTCATTGCCTCTTTGTCATTTCCTTTGAACACGGCCACCCGCTGGGCGACACCCTCCAATTCCGCTACTCGTGAAACCGTCGTAGTTGTCGCCGTCACGGTATAATCGGATTTGCTGCGTAAATTTTTAGCTACCCTTGTACCGATATAACCACAGCCGACGATCGCAACTTTCATCAAAAATTCTCCTTTGTTTCATGCTATCTCAAATTATTGCCGGTTTCCGCTGCCCTTGAATGCGGATGCTCAAATAATTTCGTTTGTAGTAAGGGCTTTAGTCCTGATTCACTTAAACTTAGAGAGAGGACTTTAGTCCTCACTGGCAACTTGTGAAAGAGAGGACTTTTAGTCCTCACTACAAACTTAATCAGTCTGGCTTTTCAATCTTTAAGAGGCTTACCATCTCGATTCACAATCCGGCTTTCACCATCCTTAGCCGTGACATTTTCATAAACCCCTTCATCCCGCCTCACGTACTTACTGAAGCCCTGATTTTTATAATCGGTGTCCGATGTCGGCTTCATCAACCTCGGAGCGCTCAGCAAGCGGCGTACTGTCGCATCTGCGGGCGTGTCTCCCGGATCGCACTTAGCCAACTCGCACAGTTGGCCCCAAGTCGAAACTTCCAAGTTCATACTGTGGGAAACTTCTAGCTGCTGGTTGTTGCTGGAACAGAAATAATCGTATAGAGGCATAGCAAGAATCTCGATCGCAACTACTAAAATTATTAATTGCACACTTGTTTGCACTATTCTAGCTTAAAATTACTAGAAATTCAAGTTAAATAAGTAAAATTTACTATTTTCAATCGTCGTTGAAACACTACCATCAGCTATATAATTAACCCTGTGCAGTTGGTTGAGAGCGCGATCGAGACAATGCTCTTTGATGACGCTACCCCGATCGCCACAGCCGTTTGCACAACTATAGCTCGATCGACGGCTAGCAAACGACCGCAAACTTCCCTTAACGCCGTCACAGGAGCGATCGTCATTTTCTGACAGCACAAAAATCACTGATCATAACTTTCAATTTTATTTATTTACTCACAACCGAGGATTTACCGATGAGCGATTTCAAAGTTACACCAGAAGTAGAGCTTAACACAGCTCAAATGTTAGAGCGATACCAAATGCAAGACGAAGCAATTCTGCGGCGTTGGGCCCAACTCCACGGTATCAACAGCACTCGCGGTTTCTTCTATCCCAGCGAAGTAGATTTGATCGATCATGCTCACCACCACATCTACAATTTGGGAATGAGTATTGCTGACTACCAAAGTCTTTTAGACCGCCGCCGCAGTCAATCTCAGACTTCAGATACTCCGCATCAAACCGTAGCCAGTCAAGTTGCTGATGAAGCTTATGATGCCATAGAAACATTGACTAATCAGTATTCTGAAGCTATTGATTTAATGGGAGAACGTATAGCAGATCATTTCATTGATGAACTGGATTTATCTGTGATGCGACATCTTTCTGAAAAAGTGAAAGACCGCCGCAATCTCAACGGTCAAGCTAAAAAGCCTAACCGTTTTCTCCAAGTAATTAAAGCTGTGCTGCAACCCAGCAACGAAAATACGCTTTTGGTTCCAAAAAAAACCGATAATTCTAGTTTAGAACTAGAACACCACCACCGACTAGGCTAAGGGAACAACCTAAAAAAAATAACACCCAACACCCCGACTTATTTAAGAAGTCGGGGAGTTCCCCAAAAAATGATTAAAAATAAATTTATGACTAGAGACGGATTAATTGTCCGCCAAAATCAGAGATAATACTTATTAATCCAACAGGTAAACCTCACCAAAGGTAGAGAAATGATTAAATCATGGATGGTAATTGGAATTGTTGTTTTTGTAGTAGGATTAGCCTCTAACTTAATTCTACCCAGCGACCTTAAATGGTTCAATCGACTGCAACGTCCAAGATGGTTAGTATTTGAAAGAGCAATTCCCCTAATTTGGACTGTAATTTTTATTTGTGCAGCTTGGTCAGCAATTATTGTTTGGGAAAAAGAACCGGGGACTCAGGAAACATGGCTGCGAATGGGTTTGTACCTGCTTTTAGAAATAGTAACTATGTCTTACACGTCGGTTATGTGCAAAGTTCGCAGCCTTAAAGTCGGCACAATTATTGGCGGAACTGGTGCTATTTTAAGTGTAATTTTAGCTTTGACTGTGTTGCAAGTTTCTGAACCTGCGAGTCTGTTATTATTGCCTTATATCCTTTGGAGTCCGATCGGCACTTACACAACTTGGGCAATGATTGAGCTGAATCCAGCGGATATTTAAGATCAAATCCGTTAGTATCAGAATTATTCATCTCTCTTCTCTTCCTCTGTGTCCTCTGCGCCCTCTGTGGTTAAATCATGCCGATGCCACCGTAAACCAGATCAGCTTAAAACCGATTTGGAGGCCTAGACGGCTCAGTTTCCGGGGGAACAGGAGCCTCAGACTCAGCAGCCGGAGATTCAGCAGCCGGAGGATTCAGCGACTGCTCCCAAACTTGGATTTGCGATCGCGCCTCCTGAAAAGACCGAGTGCCCGCAGGAATCTTCTTCAAAATCGCGATCGCCCCAGCCAAATCCGACGACGACTGTTCCATACCAATCGCCAAAATCCGCTGACTCCACTCCTCAATCGCCTCAGTAGCTTGCGATCGCAGAGAACTCCCATCCGGCACCTGACGAGCCAGAGAAATCGCCATTTCCAAAGCCTCAGCAGTTCCAGCTTCAGCCACCTGACGAGCACTCTGCAAACCTTGCTCGCTTTGAGATTGAACATCCCAAATCCGAATGCTCGATCGAGCCTGCTCGTACAGCACCCTTCCCGATCGAATCCGCCTGGCCATCTCAATGGCCTCCGTCAAATTGCCACTAGCAGCTAGCTGCTGGGCTCTGTCCAAAAACGGCTGGTCTTGAAGTCGCTGTCTTCTGTCAATCCAAGCTTGAATTTTGGTCTGAGCTTCCCCATAAAGAGCCCTGCCTTGACCGATCCTAGAGGCTTGAGCCACGGCAGCCTCCAGAGCATTCGGATCGCCCGTATTCGCCAATTCGTTAGCTTTCTGCAAAAACGGACTGTCTTCTTGCAGCTCGATTTGACGGCTCAAGCGACTAATTTGGGCGCGTGCTTCCCCAGAGCGAGGATTTGCTTCTGGCACTGTTTGCAATTGGGCGATCGCAGCCCTCAAATCGTTGACCCCTCCCGGTGCAGCCAATCGAGATGCCAAATCCAAAGTTTTCAGATCAGCAATTTCCTGCTCCCAGCGGCTGACTAAATCTTGAGCTTTTTTATAGAAAGGGCGGTCAGAATTCAAATTTTGAGCGATCGCGACTGCCTTAGATAAACCCTCAACATTGCCACTCAAAGCTTGACCAGTAGCATTAGCCAACTCATTAAAATCTTTAACTTGTTCCTGTAAATTTCCAGCGTCGGGAATCTGGTTCGCGATCGCGATCGCCTGCTGCCAATCACCTGCTTCCAAGCGCTTTTGAGCAATATCCAAAATTTTCTTACTCAACTCCCCGATCAGCTTATTTGCAGCTTGATACAAATAACTCTTTTGGTCAATTCCCTGAGCCAGCTTAATCCCCGTCACCAGATTGTCTAGCCCTCCACCCTCCGCTTTATTCCGGGCTTTCACCAACTTATTGCCCTCAGCCTTAGTCGCCTGAATTGCCTTAGTCAGTTCCTCGTACTTAGTCGATTCCCAGAAAGTATTGCCCGTATCCAACAACAAAGTAGCTTGGCGGAAAGCCAAAGACCATTCTTCCTTACGCAAGAGGTTTTCTGCCGTGCCGTAAATTTTCTCTGCATCGTTCCAACTCGACTGCCACTTTTCAATCTGCTTTTCCACCATCGGGTAAGCGGGAACATTTTCAGGAACTTTGCGAGCGATCGCGATCGCCTCCTGGAGCTTTCCCTCTTGAAAACTAACATTTCCCAGCCTGAGAATATCCTGAGTCCACCCCTCGATTTGACCGTTAATTCTCGGCCGCATCGGGTGATCCTGCGGCAAAGCATTCACTAATTCGATCGCAGATAGCAAATCATCCGCCGTCCGTTTGTTAGCCGCTTCTAGAGCGCAAAAAAAGCGATCGTTAGCCGAAGCCGTCGGCCAAAACATCTTCGAGCAATTCGACTGCGAAGACAGGTTGAGCAAAGACGCAATAGCCATAAACCCCAAACCCACCGACAGCATAAAACACACCGCCAGCCAAAACTGCCATTTCTTCAACCAGCGCAGCCAAAACGGATTGTCTTCTTCCGGCGACTCCGAGAATTCCCCAGACGAACAAGGCGCAGAAGCCCGATCCCCTCCCGGCTGCTTCCCCGAAGTAACCAGCTCCCGGAGTTCTCTAAGCCGCTCAGCGCGGTTTTTCCGTCCCCGAAGATACGCCAGCGATGAAGTATCCTTTTTTGGCTCCAATGATTCAGATGCAGACCAATGGTCAGGTGTTTTTCGATCTTGACTCATATAGCAGAAGGAAGAAGGAAGAAGGAACAACGAAGAAGGAAGAATGAAAACGCAATAAAGTCAATAGCTCCTATCCTATGGCACTATAGAACCTAACCGTAACCGACTGCTTCACACTAGGCAGAGCAACGCGAAGAGTCAACATATTGCGATCGTCTTCATTATCATCTTAAGAGCCGGAGTTCGATCGCAAATCGCCAATCAATTCAGCAAGTTGATCGCTGCTAGCCTTGTAAACCTCGTTGCAGAAATGGCAAGTAGCCTCAGCCCCATCATCTTTTTCAATCATGTCTTGGAGTTCCACCTCGCCCAACATTTTTAAGGCGACCATTACTCGATCGAACGAACAGCCACACTGAAAGCGCACCATCTGAGTTTCCGGGAAAATTTCCAGCCCCATATCTCCCAGTAACTGTTCGAGAATCTCGTGCAAAGTTTTGCCCGATCGCATCAGAGGCGTAAAGCCAGACAGCTCTGCTACTCTAGATTCTAAGGTTTCAACCAGTTCTTCATCCCTCGCAGCCTTCGGCAGAATTTGCAGCAGCACACCCCCGGACGCTTGCACCCCATCGGCCCCGACAAACACCCCCAAAACCAAAGCTGAAGGCGTCTGCTCGGAAGTTGCCAAGTAGTGAGTCAGATCCTCGCCAATTTCGCCGGAAACCAATTCTACCGTACTTGAGTAAGGGTAGCCGTATCCAACATCCCGCACCACATACAAATAGCCATCGCCTATGGCTCCACCGACATCAAGTTTGCCTTTAGCATTGGGCGGTAGTTCCACCTCTGGATTCTCCACATAACCCCGAACCGTTCCATCCAGCCCCGCATCAACGAGAACTCCGCCCAGGGGCCCATCTCCCCTGATCCGAATATTGACTCTCGATTCGGCCTGCTTCATGCTAGATGCCAGTAACAGTCCCGCAGACATCGTGCGGCCCAGGGCTGCTGTGGCCACGTAGGAGAGCTTATGTCGCCGTCTTGCTTCTTCAGTCAGGCGGGTGGTAATGACGGCTACAGCGCGAATTCCGCCGTCTGCTGCTGTAGCGCGAATTAATTGATCTGCCATGAAAAACCTTACTTTTGCCTTTATTAGGACTTACGCACTAATAACCTAATCATGTCATTCTGAGGGTCGCGAAGAATCTCAAACCCTTGCCACACCGTTATAATGCGTAAGTCCTGTGGATCATACCTGCTTCAATCATCAGAAAAATGGGCGGAGCGAAGCGCAGGGTTGAAACCCCGTCCTAGGACGGCTTTATATGGGATTGACAGTTTCACAATTAGCAAGCTAGAATGTGAAGATGGAAAAAGCTCACCGTTACCGATTTTACCCAACACCCGAACAAGAGTCGCTATTGCGACGCACATTGGGATGCGTAAGATTAGTTTACAACAAAGCTCTCCACGAGAGAACCCAAGCTTGGTACGAGAGACAAAAAAGAGTCGGATATAACCAGACTTCTTCTATGTTAACTCAATGGAAACAAGAGGAAGACCTTGATTTTCTTAATGAGGTTAGCTGCGTACCATTGCAACAAGGACTTAGGCACCTTCAGACTGCTTTCACTAATTTCTTCGCAGGAAGGACTAAATATCCCAACTTCAAGAAGAAACATCAGGGTGGCAGTGCTGAGTTTACTAAATCGGCTTTTAAGTTCAAGAATCAAGAAATTTATATTGCCAAAAACTCTGAGCCATTGCCGATTAAATGGTCTAGACAAATTCCCAAAGGATGTGAACCAAGCAGTTTGACTGTTAACCTCCATCCATCTGTTGGCACATCTCGATTAGGTTTGATGCTCCAACGATTCAACCTTTGCCCGTTAGCGACAATTCTGTAGGAATAGATTTGGGAATAACGAGTTTGATTGCGACCAGCAATGGTGACAAGATAGCTAATCCCAAGCATTTCAAGAAACATCGAAAGCGTTTGAAGAAAGCGCAAAAGAATCTTTCTCGTAAACAAAAAGGTTCCAAAAACAGAGAAAAGGCGAGAATTAAGGTTGCTAAAATTCACCTGAAAATCTCCGACAATCGAATTTTTTTTTTGCATAAGTTGACAACTCAATTAGTCCGAGAAAATCAAACAATTGCTGTTGAGTCGTTGGCTGTTAAGAATCTGGTCAAAAACCCTAAACTCGCCTGGGCTATTTCTGATAGCGGATGGAGTGAGTTGATTCGACAACTGGATTACAAATGTCGTTGGTACGGAAGGAAATTGGTCGCAATTGACCGATGGTTTCCCAGTTCCAAGCGTTGTAGCCACTGTGGGCAGATTGTCGATAAAATGCCTCTTAATATTCGTGAATGGATTTGTCCGAGTTGTGGTTGTAACCATGATAGGGATGTTAATGCGAGTAAAAATATCTTGGCCGCTGGACTAGCGGTGTCAGTCTGGGGAGCGAGTGTAAGACCAGAGCAGAGTAAATCTGTTAAGGCTTCTGCTATGAAACAGAAACTTAAATCGTGAGGTTTAGGAATCCTAGCCCTTTAGGGCGGGGAGGATGTCAACCTAGAGGCATTCCGCAGAGTTCTCACCAATTCCACGTTAGGTCACGTTGTAATCCACGACTCAACCGAAGGGGCAAAATTCAGCGGCTCAATCCCAGGAGAATTTAATTGGGGTTCGGGGCCCTACACCGGCCTCAAAAACTTCACCATGACCCCAGGTGACACCTTCGCCGTCATGGTGATTCCCAATGGCACAATACAAATATCTTACGCCACCCAATTGCTGTGGAATTTATTCCCCGAACGCCGCCCTTTATTCTCTGTCTCCCCAACTAATTCCACCAACAGCGGCTACCAGCTAGCACTCGCCGACATTACAGGTTCGGGCAATACCTTTGCCATTGAAGACGAGCCGGCGGCCCAAACAGACCGCGACTACAATGATATTATCGTAAGCTTTATCGGGGCCACCGGCAGCGCCACCCCACTCGGCAGTGTCATCAACCCAGCCAGAGAATGGCGCACTACCTCTCTGGGACAGCAAATTATCAACTACGCTAACAGCTTAGTTCCCAACGATACAACACCGCCCGCGATCGCAGCCGCCCTAACTAACGACACCGGAACATCCAACAGCGATCGCATCACCGACCATCCTACCATCAGCGGCATCGTCACCGACAGCAGCAGCATAGCCAGCTTCCGTGCCGGTTTCGACGACACCCCCGTCGCCGAATTCGCCGACATCACCCCCCTCCTCAACAGCAGCGGCAGCTTCACTCTGGGTCGCACCCAACTCGAAACCATCAACCGCAACCCCCTCAGAGATGGCATCCACACCCTCAGCCTCATAGCCACCGACTCCCATAGCAACACATCCAACACCTTCAGCCTCAACTTCACCCTTGACACCGCCACACCCCAAACCACCCTGCTGACACCAATTCCCGGAGGCAACCACAGCAGTACAGCCAGACTCATCGGTACGGCAACCGACACCGGGACAAACCTATCCAACCTGCAATATTCCGTCGATGGCGGCAGCCTCAATACGCTAAATGCAGACACCAGCGGTAAGTTCGACTCCTTACCTCCGAGCTCCCCACTAGCCACCGGCAGCCACACCACAGTTCTAGAAGCAACAGATGCCGCCGGCAACCAAACATCTCAGAACATCAACTTCCAAGTCACCAACAACTTCACCGTCACCCCCCCCAGAAACAACAGGTTGGGCCGCAACATCAACAGACACCGTACTCCTGGCCGAACGCAACAGCAAACTTGTTCAAGCTGTAGTACCCGTACAGCTAGGGCAAGCCACAGGCAGCCGCACTCTGCGGTTCCAGCTCAAAGCCGACTTCGACAAAACAGATACAGCTTCAGCAATTGAAGACTTGTTCCAAATTTACCTCGTTTCCCCAATCGACCCCAACCAAACCCTACTGGACGGAGGAAGCCCCGGAACACCACTGTTTTCCCTAGCCGGCAGTAAAGCCGAATTCGTACCCGGACAAGTGCGGTACAGTGGCGACACCGTAGAAATCGATTTAAGCAGTTTGAAAAACAGCAGCAGCGGTAATCTGCTGTTCAGATTGACCGACAGCGACACCGATACCGGCAGTACCGTAGAAGTCAAGAACCTCACCAACACCATCGATGAAGAAGGTACCACCAGCCCAGTCTTCCAGCCAGCCCAGAACAAAACCGCCAGCGGTGGCAGTCTCAATACCAGCAACCTGACAGCAGCCCCCAATTTAAAAGTAAACTTCAGTCAATTACAGTTTGACCCTGCCACCGGCAACTACAAAGCATCAGTACAGGTACAAAATACAGGCAGCCCCGTCAGCCGCAGCGTAGCAGTAGTTTTCCCCAATTTGCCAGCCGGAGTAACCCTGCAAAATCCCGACGGTACCGACAGCAACGGCAAACCCTACATCAATTTGCGCGGTGCAATTCCCACCGGGGGATTAGATGCCGGAGCTATTTCAGACCCTGTAGAATTAGTCATCAGCAATCCCAACTTTCAGAAATTTTCCCTCACCGCTACCGCCATTGCCGGTACCGCCAATCAAGCCCCGAATTTGGCTGCGATCGCTCCCATCGACGTTAAAATCGGAGAGACATTCAAACTGCCCCTCACCGCAACCGACCCCGACGGCGACCCCATTAGCTTTGCTATCAAATCGTCCACTCCCTTACCCACAAGCAAAATCTCCGGCAACGGTACCCTAGAAATTTCTCCCACTCCCCAAGAAATCGGCACCTACAACTTTACAGTAGTCGCCAGCGACGGAGTTTTAGAAACCACTAAACCCGTCACAGTCAACGTTACGGCTTCCACTGTCGGCAACACCCGTATTTCAGGAGTAATTCAAAACACCAACAATGAACCCCTAGCAGGTGTGTTGGTGGGACTCGGCGACGTGCGGGCATTTACTGCCGCCGACGGTTCCTTTGAAATTCTGCGACTGGAATTTCCCGGCTTGGCTGAGCTGGGACTTCCCGAATTAGTGCCACCAGACACCCTAAAAATTTACGGCGACAGCATTACCGGCCCCTCCAGCTACCCCTTTATCGCCGAAAAACTGCCCCTATTATTAGGACACGAAGTCTACTCCAACGTTAACAACGTTATCTCTCGTCCGATTTACCTGCCGCCGCTCGACACCGCCAACGGCAAAACCATCAACCCAGCCGCCGACACCACCGTCACCACCACAGCCATCCCCAAAGCCTCCGTATTTGTCAAAGCCGGTTCCCTCAAAGACGCTGAAGGCAACCCCTACACCGAAAACCTCAGCATCACCGAAGTTCCCCACAGAATTAACCCCCGCCGCCCTACCACCCAACCTGCATACCGACTTAGTAGTCACCATTCAGCCGGGAGATATGGTGTTTACCACTCCGGCCCCCCTTTCCTTGCCCAACCGCGCGGGATACGCACCAAATAGCACGATGGATTTGTGGTCGATTAACCCGACAACTGGCTTCTTCGACAATGTGGGTACCGGTAAAGTCACCGCTGACGGAAGTGCCATAGAAACCGTTTCCGGGGGCATCCGCAACAGCAGTTGGCACTTCTTCGCCCCACCAGCACCTTCGCCCAGAAATCCGGGTCAAGACCCCCCGCAATCCCAAAGACAAGTGCAACGAATGCAAAGCAAAAGGCGGCTTAACCTCTGAAGTAGAAATGCACTCCGGCGCTGTTATCGAAACCCACAACCTCGTCTCCTACCCATCAATGGGAGAAACCCGCAGCTTAACTCTAACCTACGATTCTCTCAGAGCAGACCCCAGACAGATCGTCCACTTCGGCTACGATAACATCACCTACAATCCCCAACAAAGACTCATCGCTGAATTGAACCTAAGTCGCGGTAATTTGCAATACCAAATTCCCGGATTTAAGGGCGGAGAATACGGTTTAGACGGCGGCGAACACCTATGGTCAATACCTCAAGCAGGAGGCACAATAGATGCCGCCCTGCAAGCAGATATGAGTTCCCTACCATCAGGACAATACGACTACACCCTCACCACCGGAATTCGCCAATTCACAGGCACAATCTTTGCAGGTTCATCAAGCGACAACAAAGGAAAACTGCTTAATGTCAACACAATTAACAGTCCCTTCGGCAGCGGTTGGGGAATAGCTGGATGGCAGGAATTAGTAGAAAATCCTGACAAATTAGTTCTCTTAATAGATGGCGATGGCGGTGAATTAGTATTTGACGCGCCGACAACTACTATCGGAGTTTACGGAGCGCCGCCAGGGGATTTTTCGAGGTTAGAAAAGCTGAGTGACGGAACGTTCCGACGCACCTTAAAAGACAAAACAGTTTACAGTTTCAATTCTGCCAATCACTTAATTTCAGTCAAAGAACCGGAGGGAAACGAGACTAAATACGTTTACAATCCAGCCGCAAAAATCGCTCGAATTGTTTACCCAGCCTGGCTGTCAACAACTTTCGCCTATGTGAATGGTAAAGTCAGCGAAATAATTGACCCAGCCGGACGCACTACCCAACTAGAATACGATACAGCAGGCAATCTGCAAAAGATTGTTGACCCCGATACCAAAGCGCGGACGTTTAGCTACGACACCGAACGTCACATCACAAAAGAGATAGACAAACGAGGATTTTCCGAACAAACATTATACGATTTTGCAGGTAGGGCAACAGGGGGAATTCGCAAGGATGGTTCGCAGTTGCAGGTGGCACCGATACAGGTACAAGGACTTGATCGGAAGGAGGATACAACTAATCCTTTGAATGCGCCTGTAGCTCAACCTTTAGGTGCGGTAGAAGCAAGTTATGCTGATGGTAGCGGTGGCGTAATTACTCAGATTCTCGACCAAACAGGTCAAGTTGTTTCAGCGGTAGATGGAGGGGGGAATAAACCTACCTTTGAGCGAAATCAGAATTTGTTGGTGACGAAAAGAACCGACGCGCGGGGCAATACTACCTCTTACGAGTACGATGCTAAAGGGAATGTGAAAAGCATTTCAGATTCCCTTTCCGGTACGCCTCAACCACCCCCAAATAACAACGACGATCAGTTGTTTGCTGCTAAGACTTACTATACAGTTGGGGCATCTCCTACGGTAGCAACAATCAAAGATGTCAATGATGATGGAACTCCTGATATTATTACTGCCAATCGTTATAGTAATCATGTATCAGTGCTACCTGGAAATGGCGACGGTACTTTTGCTCCCCCAAAAGATTATCCTGTGGCAGACCAGCCAACATCTGTAGCTGTAGGGGATGTAAATGGGGACGGCAAAAACGATATCGTTACTGCCAATCCTTATGGGGGCACGAGTCCCGATAGCGGTAGAGTATCAGTATTATTGGGCGATGGCAATGGTAATTTCGGTACTCAAACCAATTATACAGTAGGTTATGGAGCCGTATCCGTAGCTGTGGAAGATCTCAATAAGGACGGCAAGAATGATCTCGTTACGGCCAATACTTATAACAACAATATATCAGTGCTTTTGAGGAACAGCAGCGGTTCTTTTTCCCGAACCGATATACCGCTAAATTCTGCAAATTCTGGGCCGGAATCTATAAGTTTGAAGGATTTAGATAAGGATGGCAACTTAGACATTATTAGTGCCAGTCCCTCTGGGACTAATTCAAATGGCAGTGTGTCAGTATTATTGGGTAATGGTAATGGCACTTTTGCTGCTCAAACTAATTATGCAGTAGGTTATGGGGCGAGTAGCGTAGCTGTAGGAGATATCAATAAAGATGGCAGAAATGATATCGTTACGGCTAGTCGAGGTAGCGGAAACGGCTCTATTCCATCTGTATTATTGGGGAATAGCAATGGTTCTTTCGCTGTGGCAACTAATTACCCACTTAGGTCTAATATTGATCCTACATCCGTAGCTATAGGGGATTTGGATTTAGATGATGATTTAGATGTGATTGTTTCTGGCAGCGGTTACGGTTCAGAGAGTATCATGTTAAATAATGGCAGCGGTATACTATCAAGTCCCACTGATAATACTGGTTACAGCTACTCGTCATCTGTTGCATTAGAAGACCTTGACTTAGATGGCGATTTGGATCTGGTTTTGAGTGGTTATAACGGCTTTTCTGTCAGTCTCAATAATACTGTGAGAAACGAACAGGGAGGTGGTACTGGTAAGCGGAGTTATACTTATGACCCAATTTTCAATCAAGTAACCAGCGAAACTGATGAATTAGGCCGCCAAACTCTTTACGAAATTGACCCGCTTACTGGTAACAGAATAAAAGTGACAAACGTAGTAGGTGCTGTTGGTGACAGCGATGATGTTGTTACTAGCTATACCTACACAAATAAAAATCTAATTGACATTGAAACTGACCCGAACGGACGGGTGACTGATTACGATTATAACCCTCAAGACCAGTTGGTTAAGATTACTGTTGCTAAGGGTACTGTTGATGAAGCGGTGCAGCAGTTTGAGTACGATGTTGCGGGGAATCAAAAGGCAGTTATTGATGAAAATAACATCCGCACTGAGTACGAATATGATGCGATGAATCTGTTGAAGAAGACGACGTTTGCTAAGGGGACTCCTGACGAAGCAACGCAGCAGTTTGAATATGATGGTGGGGGTAATCAGACGGCGGTAATTGATGAGAAGGGGAACCGTACTGAGTCTGAGTATAATATCATGAATCAATTGGTTAAGGTGACGGCGGCTGACCCGGATGGTAGCGGGCCTTTGAGTTCTCCGGTGACGAGTTACGAGTATGATAAGAATGGGAATCAGGTGTTGATGGTTGACCCGTTGGGAAGGAGGACTGAGTATCGGTATGACAGTCGGAATCGGTTGGTGGAGACGGTGAATCCTGATGGTACTGTGGAGAAGATGCGGTATGATGCGGATAATAATTTGACAGGAAATATTGATGCTAATGGGAATCGAACTAATAAGGTTTATGATGCGCGGGGACGGTTGATTCGAGAGGTTGATGCTAGTGAGAAAGTTACTCGTTTTGAGTATGACGCGGCAAATCAAATGGTGGCTCAAGTTGATGCGAATGACCACCGCAATGAGTACAAGTATGATGAGTTGGGAAGGCGGACGGATGTTATTGAAGGGGCACAGACTACTGCTAGTACGAGTAAAACTGAGTACGATTTAGTTGGGAATGTTACTGCTGAAGTTGATGGGAATAGTAATAAAACTCAATATGTTTACGATGCCAGAAATCGTCCAACTAAAATCATCGATCCACTCAATAATGTCACAACATCCGAGTACAATAAAGGTGGCACTCTCAAATCGGTTACTGACCCGCTACTTCGCAAGACTTCCTTTACCTACGATGCTTTAAATCGCCAAAAAACAGTCACCGATCCCAAACTCAACGCTACTACCTACACTTACGACAAAGCCGGCAATCAAACTAAAATTACCGATGCCCTCAACCACTCCATCGAATACAATTACGACGCTCTAAATCGGCAAACCGACACCAAAGACCCTCTCAATAATACCACAAAATCCATCTACGATGCTAATGGCAACCTCCTCGCATTCACCAATGAATTGGGGCAAAAAACTACATATACTTACGATACAAAAGACCGAACTACTTCCGTCATCGACCCCATCGGCAACCAAGTTTCTACCGAATACGATGTTAACAGCAACGTTACTTCTGTCACTGACGGTTTGGGCAACACCAATCGCTACGGTTACGATGCTTTAAACCGCCAAACAACAGTCACTGAGGATCTCTACAAAACGACAACTACCGCTTACGATAATATCGGCAATGTCAGTTCCCTCACTGACCCTTCAAATAACAAAACAACCTTCGCCTACGATGAATTAAATCGCCTCATAACTGAAACTAATCAACCGCTAAACCGCACTCGCAGCTACACCTACGATTCTGTAGGTAATTTGATAACAGCTAAAGACGGAAATAACCGCACTCGCAAGTTTGTATACGACAAACTCAACCGTCCAACAGAGGAACAATGGCTGAATTCAGCTAACACTCCGATTCGGATAATTACTTCAACTTACGATGCAGCAGGTCAGCTTAAAACTATTAATGACCCCGATGCAAGTTATACCTTGACTTACGATTTGGCTGGCAATTTGGAAACTGTTGATAATGCGGGAACTCCCAACGTGCCAAATGTGTTGTTGAAGTATACCTACAATAATGTTAATAATCCGATTTCGGTGACGGATACAATTAACGGTCAATTGCGGGGAACGAAGTCTTTTACTTATGATGATGGGAACCGGGTGACTCGGATTACTCAAAGCGGCAATGGGGTAAGTTCCAAGCGGGTGGATATGAGTTATGATGCGGCGGGTAAAACTAAGGATGTTACTCGTTATAGCGATTTAGATGGGACGGGTTTGGTGACCTCAAGCGAGTATGTTTATGACAGTGTGGGTCGTTTAACTCGGTTGAGTCACGGTAAGGAAAATGTGACCTTAGCTAATTATGCTTGGACTTACGATTTTGCTAATCGAGTGACTGGATTTACTTCGCCTGATGGTAGTACCAATTACAGTTATGACAAACGAGATCAGTTGACTGGTGCAGATTACAGTTCTCAGAGTGATGAGAGTTACAGTTATGATGATAATGGGAGTCGAACTAATTCTGGATATCAGACTGGAAATAACAATCAGTTGAATTATGATGGTGTTTACAATTATGAGTACGATGCCGATGGGAAGCAATGGCTGATCCTGATTGGAATAAGTTTTTTATTGTTAATTTTCGCCAGATATTCCCTGATTATGAAGAAGGAATTCTTGGTACTCAGCGAGAAATCCTAGAGCAATTGCTGGCTTGAGAGCATTTGCTTTTCATGTATGAACATATCCCAGGAACCGAAAATTGGAATGTCTTGGAACCCTGGGAAGCAACTTATTGGAAGACTTTACCGCGAGGCTATCACGTTAGTTGTGAATTTCAGCACAATGATTCGTACCTAGATTACCAAAAAGAAGGAGCTTCTCCTAAGTTAATTGAGGAACACGAGCAAGTAATGCAATGGTACGAGAATCTGAAAAAATGGTATACAGATCCTTCCTTTGACTAGACTTTAACTGTTTTACTCGATCGGTGAATTTAAGAGATGTGTCAATTTATCTCAACAAGTGCTAACATTTATTTAACCAGAAAATCTGGATTTAAACTTCAGTATAAAAACATCAAAACATTTTACCGAAAGTTCGATCGCTCTCCAACTGCTCGTTATTTCCCAATGACCTCCTTAATCTCCATCATCACCACCACCTACAACCGAGAACAATACCTCGGCACCGCCATAGAAAGCATTCTAGCCCAAACTTACCACAACTTTGAGCTGATAATTTGGGACGATGGTTCCACTGACTCCAGCCTCGCCATCGCCCGCAAATACGCACAGCAAGACACCCGAATTCAAGTAATCGCGGCCCCCCACCAAGGCCGAGGAATAGCTCTCAAAGCCGCTCATACAATGTGCAAAGGAACATACACGGGCTGGGTAGACAGCGACGACTTGCTCGCACCCAGGGCGATCGAAGAAACCGCAGCCATATTAGACGCACAACCAGAAATCGGAGTAGTCTACACCGATTGTCTAACGATTAATGAAAAAACTCAAGTAAAAGGACTGGGACACCGCAGCCAAATACCCTACTCTCCAGATAGGCTGTTAGTAGATTTCATGACTTTCCACTTCCGCCTATTTCGTCATCAATTGTACAACCAAATAGGCGGCATTAATTCCGAATTCAACCGCGCTGAAGATTACGACTTCTGTCTGCGGCTTTCAGAAATCACCCAATTCTATCACCTCAAGAAACCCCTTTACTACTACCGCCAACATTCCCAGCATACTGTTCAACAGCTAGACCAAATTCTCGCATCTAAATCAGCAATTTCACAAGCGCTTCACAGACGCGGATTGAGCGAAAGATTTGAATTAGAAGTAGATATCGTCAGTCGATTTTTTCTGTACAAACGCAAGCATAAAGAAATATGCAGCAAATCGACCGCATCAAGTCCAATTTTTGTAATAGGATCCCCACGTTCAGGGACAACTCTCCTGCGTTTAATACTAACAACGCATCCAGATATCTGCATTCCCCCTGAAAGTCTGTTCTTTGTTGCCTTAGAGTCGAAATACGGTGCTGTTAACGACTTTCTGCCTCAAATCGAGGATTTTTTAAATGACCTTTACAACAACAATTTTCATAGGTTTGGGGAGTGGAATGTTGACAGACAGCTTTTATTAGATAACTTGACAAATAACCAGCAATTGAGTTACGCTCAAGCAGTTTCTACAGTTTATCAAACTTACCGCCAGCAGTTTGACCCGACAGCTTCGATTTGGGGAGACAAGAATCCTTTTCACATTTATCAATTAGGAAAAATCAGGAGATATTTTCCGGGTGTTAAGGTGATTTTGATTGTGCGAGATTTTCGGGCTTGTTACGGTTCTGTTAAAAAATTAGTGGCAAAAGAGCAGGAAAGGGGAGAAGTGTGGCCGGGAATAAAAACGATAGCGGGACTGACGCACCAGTGGAATCAGGTTGTTAAAATTATTGAAAAATACCATCAAAAATGGGAGCAATTTTATTTGGTTTCTTACGAAGATTTGGTGAGGGAGCCGTCGGCACAGTTAGCTAAAATTTGCAAGTGGATTGGGGTAGATTTTCAGGAGTCAATGTTGGAATTTTATCAAAGAAATCCTGATTCAGGTTTAGTTCCGCCAAGTCAAATGGTGTGGCATCCTAATACTTTAGAGCCGGTTGGGGTCAAGGGAATTAATGCTTGGCAAGATGAGTTGAGTTTTTCTGAGTTGGAAACTATTGAGTTGATGAATTGGAAAAACTTGGAAAAGCTTGGATATAAATGTACTTCATTATTTTAGCAGGTAAGTTGATGGGCGATCGCTCTTAACTTTGGCGATCTGCTGTTCCTTCTTCAATCGAAAAAATTGCCGATTGGTGAATATACAAAGTTAAAACAATTAACCAAAGCTTATCTTTCCGCTAACCAGACGATTACCAAGCCTTTACCTTCGTGAGCTAGAGTCAGAGCCATAGGTCTCAAACCACTGTTTTTTAGCTGGAAATAACAGATATGCTGCCAACTTCCAAAGCACTTTTAGCAGAAGAAATCCAGCCTAACACCGGAGCGACTCGGAACTTGCATTTTTATGCGAAGGGGGAAACAATTCCTCTGCTGTCTCAAGGCATTTGGCGAGTTTGTCAAGGTTTAGTGCAACTAAGTACGCTTTATCCAACCGGGGAAGAAGGACTTTTAGGTTGGGCGGGGCCTTCGATGTGCTTCGGTTTATGGTTGACAAGCTTGCAGACTTACCGGGCTACGACGACATCTGATGTTTACCTAATGTGGTATTCTCTGGTGGAAATAGAAGCTTCTCCTCAATTTGCTCACGAGTTGCTACCTCAAATGGGCAGGCGACTGCGACAAATGGAAGCAATTTTAGCGATCGCCGGACAGCGACGAGTAGAAGACCGCTTGAACCAAATGCTATTATTGTTGAAACAAGAATTCGGTCAGCCTGTAGTTGAAGGGACTCGCTTGACTATCCGCTTGACACATCAAGATCTTGCTAATGCTATTTGCACTACTCGCGTGACTGTAACGCGAATGCTGGGAAAATTGCAGCAGCAAGGGTTAATCAGTCGAGACAAAGACCGTCATTTGATTCTCAACAAAGACACTTTTGCCAACTCCTCTGATTTGTTTGGTTACAAGACTCAAGCATTTTAGAAACAGCAGTCATTTGCATCTACATTAAATTTTTCCAGAAATTAGCTATCAAGAGTCATTAGTCATCAGTCAACAGTTAACAGTCAACAATTAACAGTCAACAGTTAACAGTTAACAGTTGACAAATTACTCACTTTGTGCATTGGCGTTGTTCGATCGCAACTTAGGCTTTCCAGGCTGTTTCCTGCGCCCATCCAGAGAAACCACCTCAGCCTCGGAACTCTCCCTAGCCACCCGAATCAGCAGCCCAGCCAACAAAAAACTCGCCACCATCGAAGAACCCCCATAACTAAAAAACGGCAGTGGCAAACCCGTAGTCGGCAAAACCCCCGTCGCCACCCCAATATTCAGCAGCGACTGTCCCACCAGCACCACCATCGCCCCGATCGCCACCAACTGACTCTCAACATTCCGAGCCTTCATCGCCACCCTCAAAGCCACAGTAGAGTAAGCCGCCAACATCAGCAACAGCGAGAAACCCCCCACCAAACCAAACTCCTCAGCAAACACAGCAAAAATAAAATCGCTGTACTGAATCGGCAAGTAAAATAACTTTTGCTGCGACATACCAAAACCAACACCCCAAATGCCACCCGAACCCACAGCCAGCAGACTTTGAACCAACTGATAGCCATCTTGCAGAGGATCAGCCCAAGGATTCAGAAAAGACATAATCCGGCGGCGCTGATATTCCCGAAAACTAATACTTGAAACCGCCAACAGCATTCCCCCGATCGCCGTTGCTCCCAACTGCAAATAAGGCAAATTAGCCGCCAAAGCCACCAACCACAAAGTCATCCCGCACAAAGCCGTGGTACTCAAATTCGGCTGCAACAAAATTCCCAACAGCATCGCACCGAAAATGCCCAGCCAAGTCAGCCGAACTTTATTCGTCAACCGGGGCCAGTTGCCGAAAATGCGAGCACTTTGGAGAACGAAAAACGGCTTAATCAACTCCGAAGGTTGAATAATCGGAACTGGGCCCAGAGATATCCAGCGAGTCGCCCCGTTGATGGTGGTTCCCACTCCCGGAGCTAAAGTCAGCCACAACAATCCCAGCAGCAAGATCACGCCCCACTGAGCTGTTTTGAACAGGTAGCGCAGGGGGGAGTATACCATCAAGTTAAAACCCGCCAGCCCGATCGCCACTGCGATTAGCTGTCGTTTAAAATAATAAAGACCATCTCCAAATTCTGAATTGGCGATCGGATAGGAAGCCGAGAATAATGCTGTCAGCCCCACAAACAGCCACAGGAAAGTCAGCCAGCGCAGCCAGCGGGCCTCAGCAGCCCATTCAGACACACTGGGGTCTAAAAATGGAATCAAGCGTCGAATGTCAGCAGCCATAGGATTTTCTAGAAGAAGGAAGAATAGGACTTACGCACGCTCCACGAAATTATGTTATCCTGAGCGACTAGGGTTGCGATCTCTGCTCTGGCAATTTGTCAAAAAAACAGACGGTTTTTTGAGTTGCAGCCACAATCAAGATTTCACAGGTTGGTGAATAATCTAGGTTAGACGATCGCACATTTTTTTCAGACAAGTTAAACTGTGAATTAGCGTTCGTATACAAGTGCAATATGTCAGATCTTCACCTCTTGTCAGAAAAACTGAATAATAGAGAGATTCAGCTTCTTGATTTACTGCGTCAGTATCCACTACGAATCGATCAGGGAATATGGATACTGTCCGAGCCACCTAAAAATTTAGTGGAGAATGCCACAAATAACGTCTACACAATAAATTTAAAAGCTCTTAGCACTCTTGAGGAGAAAGGTTTAACAGAAAAGCAAAACAATGAAATACACCTTAATCATCTAGGGCAAAAAGTAGCGGAATATCTACAAAAAGTAGCGTCACATCCACAAGAGAAGCATAATAAGCAATCAACACGTCAGGAGCTAAGCAATGCAAAGCTAGTCAAGAGTAATGAAATGCTCGAACTATACAGGCAAGGCTTGTCCTATCGAGAAATTGGAAATCAGTATAAGATAACTAGGGAGAGAGTGCGTCAAATTCTCGATTTTAATCCTGCCTTTCATGAGTATTTGATAGAAAGAGAACAAGCTCAAAAACAAGCAAAAGCCCAAGCTCAAAAAGAACAATCAGAAAAAAAGAGGCAACAACAGTTAGCCAAAAGCATAATTGCACTCTATCCAGAACGTGTTGCAGAATTGTGGGACTATGAGAAAAACGCAGCTCTCAGTCCTGAAGAAGTAGGTGCTGGCTCAACACTTCTATCTCCTTGGTTTAAATGCCCAATTGATGGACATTCATGGCAGAAAAGACCAAATTATCTTACTACAAGTTGGAGTAGAGGAGCTAGTGGATGTCCTAAGTGTGCTGGCAGAAAGAAGAAACCAGAGAGCATTGTCCAGAACACTGATTAGATCAACAACGCTGGACATTCTTCCTTCAACATCTACTATAATAACAAAAAAGAGGTCGATCGCGACCTCTTACCCCCTATACCAATCCATCCTCGGAGCTTAAAGTAGACCAGTATTAGCTCCGGCCTTCCCAGTAGCCAATTGCACTTTAATAATTTTGCCACCCATTTTCATAATTCTCTGTTGTTCCCGGAACCAGTTATCGTAGGGAACCAACTTGGTAAAATAGGTATTTTGCAATTCGCGCTGAGTGCGGATGCGTGTTTGGCTGGGGACGCAAGCAGTCACTTTAAACATTCTCATGGGAAACTACCTCCTGAAGTAGGTTTACAGATTTTTAGATGGATTTTTTAAAGATTGAAGACAGGGAGTTAAGAATCAGAACTAGCTTGTTAAAACTCATCGGGTTATCTCGATCGGCCTTTGACAGTCTAGCAATCAATCGTAACTTCCCTGACCTCTTTCACAGGTAAAGGCTAAAAGTCTAAACTTGAAAGTTAAAAGAGGCAAGAAATAAATGTTTTTCTTTCTTCCTGCTTTCTTCCTTCTTCATTCTTCCTTCTTCCTTCTTCTTTCTTCCTTCGTGTTAGCTCAAGCCAGAGCAGATGTAGTCGAAATAGACACCCATTTCTTTACCAGCGTCAGAACCGACTAGACCAGCGGTGACTTCTTTAATAGCTTGGATGGCTTGTACGGTAGAACCGATGGGCACGCCCAAGGAATTGTAGGTTTCTTTCAAACCGTTGAGCACGCGCTCATCCAGGATGGAAGGGTCGCCAGCCAACATAGCGTAGGTGGCGTAGCGGAGGTAGTAGTCCAAGTCGCGGATGCAAGCTGCATAACGGCGAGTGGTGTACATATTGCCGCCGGGACGAGTTACGTCAGAGTACAACAGAGACTTAGCAACTGCTTCTTTGACGATTGTGGCTGCATTGGCGCTGATGGCTGTAGCGGCGCGGACGCGCAGTTCACCAGAAGCGAAGTAGTTCTTGAGCTTGTCTAGAGCGCTGATGTCTAGGTACTTACCTTGGACGTCAGAGGAATTGATAACAGCGGTAATTGCGTCTTGCATGATTGTCTTGTTTCCTAGAAAGTGGCTGAGTTCAGTCCAATTTTGTAGCTGGGATTTGGGATTTGGGATTTGGGATTGAGCAGTGGGTTGTTATCTGCAAAAGCTTTTGGCTGGTTGCTGGTAACTCACAATCTCAAATCTAAAATCTCAAATCTTTACTGCATCGCACCGATAACGTAGTCGAAGTAAGAGGAAGCTTCGGAAGCATCTTCTCCAGAAAGCAGCGAAGAAGCTGCATTTTTCATGGCGCGAATTCCTTCGGCTACGGCTTCAATCGGGGTTCCCAAGGATTTGTACATTTCGCGGACGCCAACAATACCGATTTCTTCGATCGGAGTAATGTCGCCAGCTACGATTCCGTAGGTGATCAAACGCAGGTAGTAGTCCAAGTCGCGCAAGCAAGTTGCGGTCATTTCTTCGCCATAAGCGTTGCCGCCGGGGGAAACGACATCAGGGCGTTTTTGGAAAAGTTGGTCGCCTGCTTGCTTGACGATACGTTCGCGGGATTCGCTCAAAATTTGGGCGATGCGGACGCGGCGTTCACCAGAGGTGACGAAGCCTTTGATCCGGTCTAATTCGCCTGGGCTCAGGTAACGAGCTTCAGCGTCTGCGTTGACGATTGACTTGGTGACGATACTCATCTTGTGTGTACCCGCTGGATATTTTGCTATAGGAACTGCTCCGCGCTCAGCCGAGCGGTGGTGGGCGCTTGCATCCCGTACCTCTCGCTGGCGGCAGGAGCTTTGACGCTTTTGGACACCAACCTTACCAGCAACTGTTGAAGTTGTTGGGGGTGGCGACCTTCGGCGTTTGACGGCGCTGGTTTAGACGCCGATGCTACGAGTGTTGGCTGCACTTTGCCTGTCGCTTACAATACCACACATCTGACTGGTGCTTTCTCTAATTTGCGATATCTGCGATCGAGATTGCAGCAGATCAGTTAGGTGGCGATCGAGAGACTGTCGTTGCGGGCGAGATCGCTCTTTTGACGCAACTACCTCTGGCAAGTATTTTGAGGCATTATGTTCACATTCTGAGTAATGCTGTAACAGTTTGTAATATTCTTTTTCATTTTTGGGTGGAAAAATTACGTTGACAAAAACGTTATGATTATCTCACAGTAAGGAATGCAGCCGATAAATGCTCTGTGATTTTGTGGCGGGCGGTGGTTGGGGTTCAAAAATTTGCCCTTCACAGGGGAGGGAAATCGCCGGAGGTGAGGGCTCAGGTGCGATCGGAAATGCCGACTTTCGAGCTTGTAGTCAAATTTCGCTGTAATTTTTAACCAGGTGCACTTTGAAAAGAAATCTATCAGCCCTTAAAAAAGCTTTGCAGTTCGGTGTTAGCGGTGCCGTCGGCGGTTTCGTGGGCAATTTAATCATGGAACCTTTCATGCAGTTCGATCGCCTTTCCGGTTCCGCATCTTTTTTTGATAGCGTGTTTTCTACCGCTCGTTGGTTTGGATTGGTAGGCGGTGGAATTGCTACGGCGATTATGTTCGGCTATTACTACTATATCAAAGGCAAGCCTCAAATTAAACTGGCTTTGAAAAATGGCGGATTGTTTGGTTTAATCGCCGGGGCAGTTTCTGGGGCGATCGCAGAAGGCATTTACAGCGGCATTGGCCCTACTAATGAATTATTGCGAGTAGTTTGTTGGGGAATTGCTGGAAGTTTGTTAGGATTGACACTTTCCAAACGGATTCCCAATTTAGGAATGCTGCGCGGCGCGGGCGGAGGCGGTGTTGGAGGCGTGTTGGGCGGATGTTTGTTTATTTTGTTCGCTTATACTTTATCGGGTACTGTGGGCCGTTTAGCTGGCTGTGGGGCGATCGGTTTTTGGATTGGAATTATGCTAGTTGTTGCTGAAACTTTGTTCGGCAAAGCTTGGCTGGTAATTAGTTCCGATACCGGCACAAATCGCACTCTGACTATTGGTGCCGAACCGGTGACTTTTGGCAGCGATGAAAATTTGTCTATTATCTGTATTCCGAATGTTTCGCCCTTGGCTATGCGCTTTCAATTGGCAGGTGGTCAAATTGTTTGCGAAAATGTTGATAATGGGGCCGTGAGTTATTTGCGATCGGGCGACCAAAAAAGAATAGGAAATTGTACGGTAACAGTCGGAAACTCGGACTTCCCAGCCCAAACTCCGGCGAATGTTCCGCCTACCTTTATATCAGATAATCCCGCAGTAAATTCTTTTACCAGCAGCCAATTTTCCCTGAAATTAGGAAGTCGAATTATTCCTTTGAGTGCAGGAACTAAATTATTAACATCTGACATACCGACTTTAACAGCCGCCGCATCTAACGGTGTTGTAGCTACTGTCAATTCTCATCCAAGAGACGAGCTTTCATTGGGATTAAAAAATTTGTCCGATCGCGCTTGGTGGGTAACAGACATTCAAGGCGACATGAAAATGGTAGAACCAGAAGGTACGCTGACTCTCGCCCTGGGGACTCAAATCGAGTTCGGCGAAATTGAGGGTGAGATTGTTGACGGTTGACAGTTGGCAGTTGACTGCTAACAGTTGACAGTTGACAGTTAACTGTTAATAATCATTTTTTAGTGCCACATTTGATCTAATATTATGTTGGTAGACTCTTTTAAACCTAAAAATAGATGATTTGGTTAACACAATTGAAAAAAATAGTCCCTGGTTTCCTATTAATCCTGACCTTGGCATTGGGAGTAATTACGATTAGTCCCCAAATTGCTTTGGCAGATGCAACTCCAAATCCTGCAACGGCTGCCGAAGTTTTCAGTGTTAACTGTGCGGGTTGTCACAGCAATGGTGGCAATATTATTAGACGTGGCAAAAACTTGAAACAAAAAGCATTGAAACGATACGGCATGGATTCCATCGCCAATATTGCCAATTTAGTCACCAACGGTAAGAAGATCATGCCGTCTTACAAAGATCGCTTATCTGAACAACAAATTATCGATGTTTCAGCCTACGTGTTATCTCAAGCTGAAAGTGATTGGAAATAGAACCTCGGTAGATTATTTATAGCTTAGGCAATCTTACCACAGACATCAGATATTTCTTGATCGCAGGTTGAAGCGCGAACAGAGTTTCACTTTCGGCTGGGACTGTTTCAATTAGCGATCGCCTTAAAAGCGATTCCAGCGCCTCCAGCAATTCTGAATCCCGATCTTGCTGAATATTTGAGTACAAATTTTCACACCCAACAGGCTTGACTTCTTTCGCCATACCGTGTAATAGCTGAATTTCTAATGCTGATAAGCGATGAAACTGCCGAGATAACGTATCGCTATAATCTCCCAGAAACAGCCCATTTCTTAAAAAATTAGCAATGCTTCCGCCAAACATATCATTAATAGTTGTTGTTACTATTTTTAACGCTAAAGGATTGCCGCTGTAAGCCTCTATCAATTGTGAGTATTCACCTTCTTCAGACAAACCCTTGTTTTTAAGGATTTCCACAGCCGCTTCTCCCAAACTACCCAATTTTAATGACCGTACAGATTGATTTTGACTTTCTAACGCTGCAATTTCTTTAGGTTTTTCACAGCTAGTCAACACTAAGCAACTTTGATGCTGCAATTCTCCTACTTGTTTCAGAAGTTCCCCATATACTTCATACCCTTTTCGATAGTTTCCTGTTAACTGCCCAGTGCAGAAAACAGCTTCCCACCCATCTAAAATTATCAAACATCGATGCTTTTGTAAACAGTGAATCAGGTGCTGGATAGCCTCAGCGATGATTGTCGGTTCTATTGCATTTGTGGAAGCGATTAGGTTCTCCAGGGAAAACTCAAGCTGCGATCTCGCAGCTTGTAAAATTTTTTTATCCTGAGTAATTAACTGCAATTTCTCTAAATCGCTTAGCGGTTGATCGGATAAACATTCGATTAAATTTACCAGAGTATCTGCCAATAGAGGTGCATGACTGAGGTTGACCCAAATTAAGCACTCAAACTGGTGTTTAATCAGATTTGTTAGCTTAGATGCTAAAGCAGTTTTGCCAATGCCACCCATACCCAATATAGCAACTAAGCGAGAGTTTTCCTGTAAAATCCATTGCCTTAAGTTAGCAAGTTCTGTTGTACGCCCGTAGAAAATAGACGTATCTACCCCCAGCCCCCATTCAGTTCGATTTTCGATGGGAGATTGGGGAGTTTGGGCAGAATTTATCAATGTAGAATGCAATGTTTCTCCGCTACTATTTTGTTTATAACCATATATTTCTAGCATACTTGGGATTTCTTTCCAGTCTTTGGGTTGTTGCAGCGTCAAAACTTCTATGTAGCGATACAGCCCTCTCGATAAATCTACTCTAATACCCGCACATTCGCGGTGGAGTGCGACGGCAATTTCCGGCGGACTATAATTGCAAAGCAATCCTCGCAGGTACGTTTTTTCTAAAGGAGTGAGTCGCTGCTTTCTACTGCAAGTGTAATCTTGCTTGGCCGCTGTCAAGTCTGCATATAACTGTTCGAGATTCCAGCAAGCCGCAGCCTCTATAAACTTCTGCGCTGGTATTTGTAAAGGTTTATTTTGGTATGTCATGTATACTCACAAGCAGAAGCATCATTATTGATGATTTTACCAGCTTAAGGATCTAACTTTGTGCGTATTTTTACGGGTTTGTGAGGAAATTTTAGCTACAACATTTTAAATATAGCAATCCTATATGATTTGTGAGGATTTGTAGGGGTAGTGCCCCTGTGCCTACCCCAGCATAAGCGGGGCGGTTCGACACTTCGGCTACGCGAGCGTGCGACGCTTCGCACGCGCCTACCGCCACGGGGGGATTGCCCCTACAATTACACAACTGATTTAGGATTGCTATATTACAGGACTTACGCATGGGGGCTCCTGGAAGCCGCGTTTTTTACCGAATCTATGGGTCCGCTTGAAGTATTTTCTTAAAAAACCCGGAAACCGAGCCCCATGCGTAAGTCCTATATTCAAAAGATAATTTTTAACCTAGTGTACTCACAAAAATACCTAATAAAACTACTAATAGCTGTTAGGTGACATATCGGTCTTGAGTATTTTATAAATGTAGAGAGCAGGATTTTATAACACCTGCTGCCAGAAAAGTTAAGAGGACAGCTTAAATGGCATCAATTCAACTGACAAATCAGCTAACTACAACTGACAAGGATATCCCGACTCCTAGTGCTTTCGATGGTTCTGCAAGAACTCGCGCTAAAGATTACCTCTTAGAGGTAGAGTTAGTTAATCAGCCTATATCAATTGATCTCTTTAAAGATCTGAGCACTAGCTTCGACCCTTACGTGCAAGTCTTTCAGGTACCCAAAGGCAATAGGGGTGCGAATCTCGCTGAGACGGGTACTTTTGTTGCTCAGGATGATGATAGTGGCGTCTTCCCAAACTCAAAAATAGATGGTTTTGATACCGAATACTTCAGTGGTGCTTCTAAGCCGCTTACAAGTCTGCCTGGTGTGGACTATGTAGTCCGCGTGACTAGCTATAACAGCTTAGCATCACTTCCTCAGCCTTTCACATTACAGGTTTCAACTCCCAGTGGCACTGTCGCCTTGAAAGACCCTATAACAGGTGCGACTTTAGATGCAGGAGGCAACATCATCGGGGGCGGTAGCGGGGACCCTCTAACAGGCAACCTTCCCGTCCGGCGTTTCTTTGACAAGCAGGCAGGATCGCATTTTTATACCACAGACCCGTCAGAGAAAGCTGACCGACTAAACAACCCTGCTCGTTACCAGAGTGAAGGCGATGACTTTATCGCTCCAGCCAACGGTAACGCAAAGGTTCAACGCTTCTTCAATACCGCATCAGGAACCTATTTCTATACGAATAAACCTACTGACATACAGTTTATTCGCGACAACTTACCCCAGTTTCGTGCTGAGGGGGAGGTTTTCAATTCATATAACACGGCAGTTTCGGGTGCGATACCCGTCTATCGTTTTACCAACCTGGCGAGGGAATGGGAAAATCCGCGAAATATTACACACTTTTTCACCGCAAGCCAAGCGGACCGGCGGTTGGTACAGGGGAGGTCAGATTTCCGGGATGAAGGGGTTGCTTTTTATGCTCTTCCCCCCGCCTAAGCAGGCAGTTGGATTCATCTAGGTTTAAAATGATTAGTAGGGTGCGCCACACGCACCCTACTTTTTTATCTATTAAACTTTTGGGTAACAAGCGATATTTTGGTCATCCTATGAACAATCTCAGTACAAAACCTTCCCTCTTCAAGGCTTTAATTGTAATTAGCTTTTGCTTGTATCTAATCTTAGCCATCACTCCGCCCGCCTTCGCCTCAATTCACAAATATCCAGAAAGAGCAGATAGAGTAATGTTCAGATCCGTACAAAGCTTGCGGGATAATCAGGACAAAGCGTGGCAAGTGGTTTTGTATAAGCGAGTGCAGTCGGGATTGGTAAACTCTTTTAACCTGAGATTGGTAGGATTTCCCGGCACAGAATTGCAGCACCCTGTGCCGCTGAAAGTCGCTGCGGGTAAGGTCGAGATTGGTAAAGCCAAGGATATTTGGAGCGAGTCAGATTTGCCGATTAATGTCGGAGAATATGATTTTAAATCAATAATTACACAAGTGGAAAGCAATCGACCTTTACGCTTGAGTTTGCCCGTAAAAGGCGAACCAGAAACAGAATTGCTGGTTCCTCCTTTTGGTGTCAGAGAATGGCGGCTGTTGTTAGATACAAAGTAAATATATCTATTGGTTCGCACTCTCAAGTTTAAATCGAGCGAGTTTTGTGTATCAAAAGTTACTCGAATTAACTATGCCTGAAGGTATATTTAATCTATTTTAAGGTAATTAGGAAACAAACTAAAATTAGAGTTAGTCTGGTGAGAGAACTCCACTGTTTTAATGTGCGTGTCTTCAGGGTGAATTACGATGACTTTAATCACTACCATTGTCCGAAAAGCTTTGGCTACTGGTTATTTGACAGTTGACGCAGAAGAACAGTTGCGACAGCAGTTGCAGATGACCAAGTACGGTTTGGAAGATTTTGAGGCTTTTATTACTTTGCAAAAAGAGGTGATGGAAGATAGAGTAAAACAGCAAGCTAGGGAATTGTGGCGATCGCAAAACCGTTCTGCTGCCGCTTGAATTAAGTTCGATCGCACTTTTGGATAAAAAAGGTCGATCGATGTTCCTATGTCGATCGACCTTTCACGGGCGGGCTAGATGCCCACCCCACAAGAAAATTCACTCTTTGTAGAACAGGCATCTTGCCTGTTCATAAAAATGATCCGCAAAGCCTTGAAAAATGTTTCTACTTCATTCCTAGCTGTTGCTTTAACGCTGCTGGAACATTAACGGCTGCATCCAAACCTCGAACATTTTCCCACTTTGTATTTTTATCCCATTTGACATCGCCGAGGTTTGCGCGGCCGAGGTATGCGCCTCTGAGGTATGCGTCGCCGAGGTTTGCGCCGCTGAGGTATGCGTCGCTGAGGTATGCGCGGCTGAGGTTTGCGCGGCCGAGGTTTGCGCCGCTGAGGTTTGCGCCACTGAGGTTTGCGCCACTGAGGTATGCGCCTCTGAGGTATGCGCCTCTGAGGTATGCGTGGCTGAGGTTTGCGCGGCCGAGGTCTGCGCGGCTGAGGTTGGCGCCGCTGAGGTTGGCGCCGCTGAGGTTGGCGCCGCTGAGGTTGGCGCCGTTGAGGTATGCGCCGCCGAGGTATGCGTCGCTGAGGTTTGCGCGGCTGAGGTTTGCGCCGTTGAGGTTTGCGCCTCTGAGGTTTGCGCCGCTGAGGTTTACGCCACTGAGGAATCTCCCAACTATTTGGAGAAAGCCAAAATCCCCAACACAACAGCTATAACCGATGAGACGCAACAACCGACTTGCATCGTCAAGTTTACCTTCAGCATTAGGTTTCCCACAGGGATAAAACACCATTTTGTCTTTCAATTCATCTCTCTCTTGACCGTAACGGTGCAACTCCAACAGCAAAATCATCACATTCAAACCAGCATAAATATCTATTTTTCGCAGTCCCAAATCTTGGGTTTTCACTTGAGTTTTCAATTGCTCTCGCAGTAGGCGCATCTTCTTCTGAGGCCAACTTTCCGGCAGCATATCAATAAATTCCCCCTCGCACCACCGCCAATAAAAACCTTCCAAACGCTGGAATAACTCCACAGGGCGAAACAGACTTTTTTCCCCTGCAACAGCCGGAGTTGTTAATAACCCCATCAAATATTCCACAATTTCTGCCGTCAGCGCTCCATAACCCAACAAATCATAAATTTCCCAGTCCATCTGAGATTCTTGAGTATTAAATCTTTTACTTTTATTTCTCAATTCCGTCCACTCTTCCAGACTTTCTTTCAATCGTTCCGCACACAGAAATTCACCAAAACTCTTGTGTACAAACTCCACAGAACCTTCTTTACTGCCTTGCTGAAGATAAAAAACCGCCAAAGCATTTCTCAGAGGATTATCGCCAATCTTTTTTTGTGCTTCCTCAAGTAATTCTTTAACCGAGTTGTTTGATTTCAATCGCTCCTCAATCATCGCTACAGGAGCGCATTCTCCTCCCGACTGCACCACGCATAACCCTGCTTCTGTCAGGATGTGTCGCAAATCCTCTGTTTCAAATTCTGTCAAATCGCGATTGAGCAATTTAGAGCGCTGTTCTGTGAGTACCCAATTCACAGCTTGGTTGTAAATCAAAATTTTTGCTTGAGTGCTATTAGTTCCTTGAAAATCTTCAACTTTCAACCTTCCATCTCGGTGCATCGCTGCTAACAAATAAAGCAATAGCGGTTCTCGCGCCAAGTCTGATTTTACCTGTTTTGGACAGCGTTCATCTTGCAAAAAATTCTGAAAAGCTGAGGTTTTTTCCGCTCCAAATTTGGCTGACCACTTGCTCAACCACTGTTGCTGTAGTTCGTCATCCATCACCTGAATTTCGACTCGCTCCAAGTTATCTGGCATTTGCCTTTCAATCCCCCGCAAAGCTAAAGTTCTGCCAGTAATCAAAACCCGGTGTCTCATTTCCGAACTCTGCTGACAATCCCGCTGAAATTGTCCTACTTGCTTTAAGAATTGTTCTAAACCGCCGCTGCTTCTCCCCTCCATCAGCAACTCGTCAAAGCCATCTAAGAGAAACAAATATCGTGTGTTTCGATCCATTAACCAGCCATGATCACTAGCAAAACCCGCAGTTACTGCTTCTTTCAGCGTTTCTCGAAAACTCTTTTGCAATGTGGGAATATCTCGCAATCGAATTAACACCGGTGTCCAAACTGGATGCAAATGTTGTCGCACCCAGTCAGCAAACATCCGACAAAAAACGCTTTTACCGCGTCCGGGCCCAGCTTCGATGAACATCACCCGATCTTGTTTTTTCTCATCCTCAAGCAAGTCTTTTGCCCAAGTTTCTAAATCGAAAGCTTCTGTGTTTTTAACAAGATTGCCATTTTGATCAATTGGCTTTGCCTTCAGAGGCACGTAGATATCCTTGAATGAGAAATTTTCTGCAAATACAGGTTTTTGCGGCAGAGAGGCAATCTGTTCTTGCAGGTATTTGTCAATGCTTTGATATTTATTCTGATCCTCCCGCCATTCGCTGAAAGAAGGCTGTCCGAGCTCTTTCATTGCATCGCCAGAAACTGCCCAAGCTTCGATTAAATAGCGGTGAGTATTAGCAGCAACTCTCTTGGTCAAAATTTGAGATTCATCGGCATTGAGTCCGGCTTGTTGCAGCCGCTCTGACAGCACTTGATTAAATTCCTTGGCTAAGATAGAATCGCGGAAGCAAATAACAGTTTCTTTGGCTGCTTTATCGCTAAATTCTAAATCCGCCAATTTCTTAATCAACTGCTTAACTTTATCGGAAACTGGAGTTTGCCCGATGCGATTTAACAAATTCTCGTCTTGTCCAATAAACTCCTTAAAACTTTCCAGATAAGCCGCCTGACTGACGAGGAAAATGCACTCAGCTAAAGTCGGCTGCTGTTGATTTTTTTCGATGAAAAATGCCAGCATTTTTGCCGCAATCCCGACAAATGGCAATCCAGTTCCCACAACTTGAGCTAAGGGAGAGTTCAAAACTTCTAGCAGCAAGTTGCTATTGTCCAGCCCTTGTTCTTTGAGCATTTTTGCCAATTCAGTGGCTGTTTTGCCAGCTTCTCCGATTCCCTCGGCTGCTTCGACGGAAAACAATTCTTTAATATCAGTAGTTAAGACTTTCCAGATGCGATTTGCCATTTTTACCTGCCTTGTGTCAGAAGAGATAATCTAAGAAATTATACATTCAATTTTCTAAGTATTCCTTAAATAAAATAATATAAGACTTACGCACGGGTGGTCAGAAACCGAGTTTTTTCCGAGAATATTTCGTTACAGCCCGTATCAACGCCAAAAACCCGGTTTCTTGGGTTTTGATCGGTTCTCAAACTAACAATCAGAAAATATCGATCGCGCTTTAGCTTGACAAAAATACAACGATCGGCAATAATAGTAGATTGTCTGTCTAAATCCGGCTCGGATCAGGTTAAGACATTCCAAAAGCTGGAGAGCAGTCTGCCGTCAAAAGTCCGCAACGACCAATGACCGATGACTAACCAGCTACCTGTACGGCAATCTCAACAACCATCCCATGACTTACGCAATCATTGAAACTGGCGGCAAACAATTTCGGGTAGAACCAGGCCGCTTCTACGACATCGAACTGCTTCACGTCGAAGCCGAATCAAAAGTCACCATCGACAAAGTATTTCTGATCCAGCACGAAAACGACGTTCACATCGGCCAGCCTCTAGTAGAAAATGCCACAGTAGAAGGAACTGTTCTGCGGCATTTCCGGGGCCGCAAAGTCCTCGTCTACAAGATGAAGCCGAAAAAGAAAACTCGGAAGAAAAAAGGCCACCGCCAAGAAACAACCCGCTTTATGATTGACTCCATCAGCTTCAACGGTGTTGTTTTGGCTGCGAGAGACTTAACTCAAGCGGTTGTTGAAACTCCCCAAATCAGCGAAACTGATTCAGAATAAGAAATACAGGACTTACGCAAAGCCTATGTGTCGTGCGGAGGGTCGCGAAGCATCGAGCGAGATTCTTCGCTTTACTCAGAATGACAGAATTACGTTGAAATGCGTCAGGACTAAAATAGTAAATACAGTTGAGGAAATTATGGCCCATAAGAAAGGTACTGGCAGCACACGTAACGGACGCGACTCTAATTCCCAGCGTCTGGGCGTCAAAAAGTACGGCGGTCAAGTTGTCAAAGCTGGCAACATTTTGATCCGTCAACGCGGCACCAAATTTCACCCTGGAAATAATGTAGGTATCGGCAGAGATGATACTCTGTTTGCCATGATTGATGGCGTAGTGACTTTTGAAAGAAAGGGCAAAACCCGCAAGAAAGTTAGCATTTATCCTGTTGTTGTAGCAGTACCTGTGGCTGAAGCTGTAGCAGTTTAATTGTGATATTTTGCGGCGTTGTTTAAGTCTTTTTTGTTGGTCTCTAATTCTAGATCCCCCCTAACCCCCCTTAATAAGGGGGGGACAAGAAAATTCATTTACTCGTTCCTAGGCTATTTTCCTCGTTCCTAGGCTATGCCTAGGAACGCATTTCTAGAGGCTCTGCCTCTTGATTTTCTATCTCAATATACTGATATCCCGGATTTCTTAAAGAAGTCGGGGATATCAGGTTTTTCAGGCAAGTTTTGTGAGAAATAACCAATGATAAATAGCCTTGAACTCAAGAACTTTGGACCCATCCATCAGTTCAAGTGCGAGAAATTAGGTAATATTAATTTGATTATCGGTGGCAATGGAACCGGTAAAACCATTCTGATCAAAGCGCTTTACAGTGCTATGCGAACCCTAGAAGAGTATAAACGGGGCAACGAACCACGCAATGCTTCCGAAATACTCGCAGA
>Ga0316608_1000136_pt1 | contig 38929 bp, 33 predicted proteins | sample MIS2016152B_MG_FD_207673 | JGI IMG/M metagenome (GOLD analysis project Ga0316608, IMG submission 207673) | Microbial mat bacterial communities from Middle Island sinkhole, Lake Huron, Michigan, United States - MIS.2016.152B | ecosystem: Environmental > Aquatic > Freshwater > Lake > Sediment... | reverse complement strand
CCTCCCCCCGATAGCTATCGCGGGTAAGGAGGGTTGGGGAGGTAAAATGCACAATTGAAAAATCGCTGCTGATAATTAATCAAATAGCTTTTATGTTACTTCGAACTGACGTTAATTAGTTAAATTAATCCTCTTAGGAGGCCAATTTCATATCAGTTTTTGCAATTTTTAGAATTTCAAATAATGGTGAGTTCAAGAAAATAAGAGTAGGGAAGAAAAAACACTTATGGTTTCCACTAAGAATTAATATTCAAATTATTAATAAAATAATAACGATTAATTTGTTTGTTTTATTTTCTGAGTATATTTGTTCAACATTTTTTTTTTATTAACCAATACAATCCATTTTGGAATGAAAACCAACTACCAATATTAGTATGAATTTCAATGTATTATTGGTATTAAACCTTAAGAAATAATTTTATGAAAACATTATTTTATAATTCAATTTTTGTTTTACTTCTATTAGGTTGTGATAAAACTGATAATGTAAAAAGCATGTCAAACTATTTGGATTCGTCTCTTGATATCTCTTTTGTAAATGAAAAAGGGGAGGACTTACTTTCGAAAAGTACTGAAAATTTTATTGAAGCAAATAAAATACGGATTTTTATTATTATGGAAGATGACACCAAAAAGTATTTGTACGATTCTAATTGGGATTCACCGAACCATACACTTTTGTATTTTAATGACAGAATATCTAAAAATATGCTAAGGATTTTCCCAAATGATGCATTTATGAAAGAAACAATTTCATATATAGAATTTGGGAATGGGGATATTGATACTATACGCTGTTTAAATGCTGTTGACGAAAATACCATATTTTTCAGAACCGATACAGTTTATTATAATAAAATAATGGTAATGGATCGCTTTAGTGCTATAAAAAGTGAAAACTATATAACGATTAAAAAGTAGCTACTACAAATATTAGTTTGATTAAAATAAAAAACCTGGACAAAACTCCAGGTTTTTTATTTTCAGGCTTTTTCTTAGGTCTACTCCAAAATATTTCATTATTTCTGTAATGTTTTAAAATTGTCTTCGTCTTCTGTTTAAAGCGCTTGATTTGATATTAATAGTTCTTTAATTAAAAACTTAAAAACAGAAAATATGAAAACAATTACATTTTCAATAGCACTATTGCTGGCTTCTGCCGGATTATTTGCACAAAACAGCAAGATCGACGAAGTTTTTGATAAATTTCAAGGTAAGGATGGCATCACTACCATTACATTAACTTCCGACCTGCTGAAATTTGCCAGCGAAATGGAAGCTAAGGATTCCGGTGACATGCGATTTTTAAAAAACATTACTCAGGTGAGGATTATTGCTTTCGAAAAAGCCATAGCCCAGGATATTGTCGCTTTCGAAAATATAGTGAAAGAAATTCCGTTAACAGGTTATAAAGAATTGATGGTGATTAAAGAAAATAAAAATAATGTACGTATGCTTGCAAAAGAAAACCTGGGAAGATGGAGCGATTTTTTGCTAATTGTGACAGGCGATAAAGACCATGCGCTTATTAACATACAGGGATCGGTGTCGCCTAAAGAACTGCATGGTTTATCAAAATCGATGCATGTTAATGGAATGGCATACGTTAATAAATTAAAATAAACAGAATAGTTGTAACTTTCGCTCAGGTTAATGCGTCACAGGCAATATGAAAGCCGAAGAATTTAAATCAGCCGTAATACCATTAACCGGGAAATTATACCGGTTAGCCTTGCGAATCCTGGGCGATAGTTCCGACGCAAAAGATGCGGTGCAGGAAGTATTTGCCAAACTTTGGAACATGCGCGAACGTTTAGCTGAAGTGAATAACACCGACGCTTTTGTAACAACAGTTCTTCGAAATTACTGTCTGGACCGGCTTCGTACAAACCATTCCGTTCATTGGGACGATTTTCAGGGACGAAATAGCTTGGTATTCCCCGAATCTGTTGAAGATAAATTTATTGCCGAAGATACAGGTAAGGTGATAAAAAAAATGATTCAAAAACTCCCCGAGCAACAACGCGAAATAATGGTGATGCGTGACCTGGAGGGCATGGAATATGAGGAGATTCAGCAGGTAACCCAAACAAACATGAATCACATTCGGGTTACATTATCGCGGGCCCGGAAAACGGTTCGCGAAGAAATGCTAAAGCTGTTCAATTACGAACAATATGTTATGGAGACAATTAAACAAAAACAATGAATACAATCCCTTATCGCCTCATAAATACGGAAAATGGAAAATAAGGAACATATCAGAGAATTGCTGAATAAGTATAGGGAAGGCTTGACTTCGTTAGAGGAAGAAGAATTCCTGAAAACTTTCTTTGCCAGCAATAAAGTGCCAAAGGAATTTCTCTCGGAAGCACGCTGGTTTAATAATGTCCAACACCAAAAATTTAAGGAAGAGGATGTATTAGATCTGGAGCGCAAAATGGAGCATTGGATTGATGAACAGGAGAGTAAAGGCCGAAAAATCCGTTTGCGTTACTGGGCATCCGGCGTTGCCGCTGGACTTGCAATACTGGTCGGGACTGCTTTGTTTTTTCAGTATCAGCAATCAAGCAAAATCAGCGACACATACGAAGATCCTCAAATTGCTTATCTCGAAGCTAAAAAGGTTTTAATGTACGTTTCCGAAACATTTAATCATGGTACGGATAAATTTCAAACCGTTTCCAGGCTGGAAGAAGGAACAAACGAAATGTCAATTTTTTCTACATTTGGCTCAGGTTTGAAAAATTTAGAATTGGTATCGAAGTATAACGATGAATTAACAGGAAAACAATAAATTTAGAATTATGAAATCTTCTATTATAATTATATTATTCACACTGGGCATAACAACTGCATATTCGCAAACATCGCCCATTGACAAGCTTTTTGATAAGTACGCTGAAAAAGATGGTTTTACTACCGTTTATATTACGCAATATATGTTCAGCATGTTTAAAGATGTTAAAACAGACGACAAGGAGTTTGATAACCTTGTAAAAAGCTTGAAAAGCATCCGGATTTTAGCCATTGACGGAGAAAACCCTCCTAAAGGAGTGAATTTCTACACCGAGGTAATGAAAGATCTTCCTGTAAAGGATTATAAGGAATTGATGGTTATTAAGGAAAAAGGGCAGGATGTGCGATTTCTGGTAAAAGACAACCTGGGTAAAATAAGTGAATTGTTGTTAATTGCCGGTGGCAAAGACAATGCTTTAATTTGCATTCAGGGAAATATCGATTTGAAAAGCATTTCCAAGCTATCAAAATCCATGAAAATTACGGGAATGGATCAATTGGGCAAAATGCAGCAAAAAACGCCTCCTCCTGCAGCACCTGCTAAATAGGTTATACCGATTGCAGCGTAATCACTGTAATTTCAGGGGGCATTCCTACTCGTCCAGGGTAACCTATATAGCCTAAACCTTGGTTTACATAGAGAAATTGATTTGCTACCTGATATAAACCCGACCACCGTGGATATTTATATTTCGATGGGCTCCACCTGACATTGCCTAGCTGGACGCCAAATTGCATACCATGAGTGTGGCCTGATAATGTTAATGAAACATCGGTTTTTCCAATTATTTTCTGGTCCCAGTGTGTGGGATCGTGCGACAATAGAATTTTAAAAGGAATATTTTCCACTCCCTGAACTGCAATATCGTAGTTCCCGATCTGGGGGAAAGGCGGTAATCCCCAATTTTCAACTCCAAGAAGCGCTATTTTATCGCCGTTTCGTTCAAGAGTTTCAGAGGTGTTATTCATCAACTTAAACCCAATTTCGTTGTGTGCTTCGGTTATTTTCCGAAAGTTTTCTTTACTGTCTTGTTCCGATTCCCAATGGTAATAATGTCCATAATCGTGGTTTCCTAAAATGGAATACTTACCATGTTTAGCCTCCATTTTCGAGAGAATGGGAAGCCATCCGTCAAGTTCTTCATAAAAATTATTCACCAGGTCGCCGGTAAATAAAATTAAATCGGGCTTTTGATTATTAATTAATTGAATGGCGCGCTCTACCTGTCCTTCAAACCCCTGGAAACTTCCAATATGTATATCCGAAATATGAATAATTTTTAATCCATTAAATGCACTGGGCAAATTAGGAAAGCGCATAGTTATTGGTTGGATTTTAAAATCGAATCGGCCTTTTGCTATACCCCATATAAAGGAAAAAAAAGGAACAGAAGCTACAACCAGTCCTGTTTGAGAGATGAATTTCAACCGCGAAATAGGTTCTCCTTCATCAGAAACTACAGACTTCTTTTGACGGATTTTTTTGAAAATATAGGTTACGCCAAAAACAATATCCTCGGTTAGGTGAAATAGTACAAAGATGATTTTTGGAAGGTAAAGAATCAGGAATAATCCAAATAAATAGTAATACCAGGTAAAAACAGTTGGGTTCCGGGTAGTAGATCGGAAAAAATAACCCATCACCATTGCAATTACCATTAATAAAATGGAAGACCAAAAGGTTATGAAAATGGTTTTTCGGAGCCAGTTTTTAGTAATATTTTTAAAAAGCATGCGGATACCTTTATAGGAATAGGCATCGATTACCAGCATTATTATAAGAATTGTTAAAAACATCATTTTTAAACTTTTTAAACTTTTTAAAACTTTGAGCAAAAACTCCTTTACGAAATTAAAAGATTTTTGATAATTGAATAGCTTTATACTTGTATAAGAAACAAATTCAATCGGGTAAGGTTTTAAGATATCTGTTTAAGTTTGATTTAAATTATGTTAGACAATTGCGAAACCTATGCGGGCAAAGCGAAATGTATAACCTGCTGCTTCGCGACCGAACAAAGCAATGCTGATAATGTTAACCTTTAAAACGTATTGAATGTCCTTCGAAATAATAAATTTCAGTCATTTAAAGTTATTATTGTAATCAAAACCTAAAACTATGAAACGAATTCTTTTTATTGCCCTGTTTATTTCCATTGCTATGTCGAATGCATGGAGCCAGTTTAAAATTGGGGTTAGGGCAGGAGTGACTTCTTCGTCCATTTCTGCAAGTGATATTACTGTTCCTAACGAATATACTATCGAAACCCTGAATAATTCAAAAGTTGGACTTCAAATCGGATTGATGAGCCAAATAAAACTTGGAGGTTTGTTTATTCAGCCAGAAGTATTGATAGCTACTTCGGGTGGTGAAGTTCGGGTGAACGATTTGGTGAATAATACTTCCGTTGTTAAAGACCAAAAATTTACCAAAATTGACATTCCGGTATTAGTAGGTGTAAAAATGGGTCCTTTGCGGTTAGGAATTGGTCCGGTTGCAAGTATGGTGCTAAAAAGCAAATCGGAACTTACGGATATCGATAAATTCGACGATAAATTCAAATCGGCTACTTTTGGATATCAGGCCGGAGTTGGTTTAGATATCTGGAAAATTGCCCTCGATTTGAAATACGAAGGAAATCTGAGCCGTTTGGGAGATCAGGTAACGATTTCAGGAAAAAATTATTCGTTTGATAGCCGTGGGCATCAGATAATATTCGGAGTAGGCTTTTTGTTTTAACTAAAAACGAGGCTTACAATTTTTTCGAGTTCCCGGGCGTCGACATCATCGAACGAAGCAAGGTCTTTGCTGTCGACGTCTAAAACTCCGATAATTGTTCCATCTGTCGTTTTAAGAGGTACCACCACTTCTGAATTTGAACGCGAATCGCACGCAATATGTCCGGGAAAATGATGTACATCTTCCACCACAATTGTTTTTCCCTCATTTATTCCAGCCCAGCAAACCCCTTTATTTTTCTCCAATTCCTGACAGGCAACTGGTCCCTGATATGGCCCAACCTGAAGTTTACCATCATTTAACATATAGAAACCAGTCCAGAAAAAATATTCCATTTTGTGGTGCAAAACCGCACTAATAGTAGCCATACGCGAAGTTGGGTTTTCGCACTTATGCATTAATGCCTCCAGTTGGGTATATAATCGGTGATAACGTCCTTCTTTCTTCGATTTTTCCATAACCTGTTTAAAATATTGGCAAAAATAACGTTTAATTCGATTCAAAATAGTAAAGAAAAAATAAAGGATTTTTAAAACACGTTGCGCTAAAGAAGGAATTCACTAATAAATAATAGATATTGTTCGTATAAATTGAACAAAAATTATCCCCTTTTTCTTTTCTTCCCCCGTATCTCAAAAAATATTACTTTTGCACGTTCAAAACAGATTAAATGAATTTTTTAGACGAAACAAAGAGAAGACGGACATTTGCTATTATTAGTCACCCCGATGCCGGTAAAACAACCTTAACCGAAAAACTATTGTTATTTGGTGGGGCTATCCATGTGGCAGGAGCGGTAAAATCGAACAAAATAAAGCGTACTGCTACTTCCGACTTTATGGAGATTGAAAAGCAGCGTGGTATTTCGGTTGCTACATCGGTAATGGGATTTGAATATAACGACATAAAAATAAACATCCTCGACACCCCTGGTCACCAGGATTTTGCCGAAGATACTTTTCGCACACTTACTGCTGTTGACAGTGTTATTATTGTAATCGACTGCGCAAAAGGGGTCGAAGCACAAACACTCAAACTAATGAATGTTTGTCGTATGCGGCATACACCTGTTATGGTATTTATTAATAAACTCGACCGCAGCGGGATTGATCCTTTTGATCTTTTGGATGATATCGAAAAAGAACTACAGATAAAAGTGCGCCCTTTGAGCTGGCCTATTAGTAACGGACCAACCTTTAAAGGCGTTTACAATATTTTTGAAGAAAACCTGAATCTGTTTACAGAGGTCGAAAAATCGACTATCGGGGAATCGATAGATCTGAAAGACATTAACAGCGATGAACTCGAAGGGTATATTGGCTCATATGCCGATAAGCTGCGCGAGGATTTGGAATTGCTGGAAGGTGTATACCCCGAGTTTGATATAAACCAATACCTGGCGGGGAAATTGGCTCCTGTATTTTTTGGTAGTGCTTTGAATAATTTTGGGATAAGGGAATTGCTCGATTGCTTTATCAAAATAGCGCCCACCCCTAAATCGTTCGATACCTTGGAACGAATTGTTAATCCGGAAGAGGAAAAATTTTCGGGTTTTGTTTTCAAGATACACGCCAATATGGATCCTAACCATCGCGACCGTATTGCTTTTGTGCGGGTTTGCTCCGGGAAATTTGAGCGCAACAAGAATTTCTTTCATGTGCGATTGGGCAAACAATTAAAATTTGCGAATCCTACTTCGTTCATGGCCGACAAAAAATCGGTGATTGATGAAGCATTTCCTGGCGATATTGTTGGGATACACGATACCGGTAACTTTAAAATCGGAGATACATTATCCGAAGGGGAGCAAATTCATTTCAAAGGTATTCCCAGTTTTTCGCCCGAATTGTTTCGTTATGTGGAGAATGCCGACCCTATGAAGTTTAAGCAACTGGCGAAGGGATTGGACCAATTAATGGACGAAGGGGTAGCGCAGTTATTCTTTAATCGTGGAAATAACCGTAGAATTATTGGTACAGTAGGAGCCCTTCAGTTTGAAGTTATTCAGTACCGTTTGGAACATGAATATGGTGCCCAATGCCGTTACGAGCCAGTTCAGTTATATAAAGCCTGCTGGATTGTTTGCGACGATCGGAAAGAACTGGAAGAATTTAAAAAACGTAAATATCAATATATTGCTGAAGATAAACACGGTAGGGATGTATTTTTAGCAGATTCTGCCTATACCTTGCAAATGGCTCAGGAAAAATTCCAAAAGATTAAATTTCACTTTACTTCGGAATTTTAAGCTTACTGTTTTCTTTCTAAAGACAGAGCCAATCTGTAAAATGCAATTTCGGTTGTATTTTTATTCTCTTTATCATTGTTGTCCGGTAAAAAGTTGTTAATTCTTACAAAACTTGTAATATAATGGATTACAAACAGGTCGCCCCGCGGGGGCTTATTTTTGACGAGTATATATTTTTTTTACTACAAACAGGACGTCGCTACGCGACTAAAAAAGCAATGTAGCTGCGAACTGTTTGTAGACAAACGAATACAACAAATGGCTCTAAGCCGCATAACGGTGACCTGTTTTTTACCGGAGAACACTCTTTCTTTATATTAAATGGTTTGAGGATACATTATTAGATTAATCATTTGTTTTCCTATCGAAAATCTATTAGGTTATTTATTGACTTTACAACCTTGGAAGATTATCCAATAAGCAGTGTAATGAAGGTGATTTTGGGAACCATTTTTGGATAAAAGATGCTGTTAATTGCTATAATGTATACAAATTACTATCTTTAAGTTATAGAGTAATTTAATAAAACTAAAACATACACTATGAATCAATATTTGGTAGTATTTCTGGTAACATTGGGGAGTATTGTTCCAGCTTATTTTATTTTGCGGGCAATATTCGGGAAATCCATTATGTTATCGGTAGGTATTTGGACAGTTAGTTTTACCTTATTTTGCTGCTTTATATATTATTTAGTGGGGACTATTGGCTTGTCTAGTCTTTTTTGGGCCACCCCTTTATGTTTTGCAGTAGGAACTGGCGTATACATATACCTCAATAAGATTCTTAAAATGCCCCTTTCGCGAATGATTGAAGATGTGAAGCGGGTGTCGGAGGGCGAACTGCAAATATCCATGAAAGATTCAAATGCAAATTATGAGTTGGGAGTATTAAATGCTTCTTTAAAAAAAATGGTTGAAAACATTAGCAGTGTTGTGGAAGAAGTAAAGAAAAGCGCTGATAACCTAGCAAAATCAAGTGGTGAACTAAATACTACCTCCGGGCGACTTTCGGAAGCTGCCAACGAGCAAGCTTCGTCGGTTGAAGAAGTATCCTCTACCATGGAAGAGATGGCTGCGAATATTGACAATAACACTACTGCCGCAAAACAGACGGAAACTATTGCTATAAAAGTCTCTGAAGGAATAAATTTAGTGAGTAAAGCTGCCAGAGAAAGTTTGGATTCGGTTCACGCAATTTCAGATAAAATAAGCATTATAAACGATATTGCATTTCAAACAAATATTTTGGCGCTTAATGCTGCTGTGGAGGCTGCAAGAGCAGGCGAACACGGCAGAGGATTTGCTGTGGTGGCTGCAGAGGTGAGAAAACTGGCTGAGCGAAGCAAGGTAGCTGCCGAAGAAATTGTTCGGCTGGCCAAGCAGAGCGTAAAAGCAACTGAGGAATCCGGAAATCTAATGTTCAAAATTATTCCGGATATCGAAAAAACAACCAGCTTAGTTCAGGAAATTGCATCGTCGAGTATGGAACAAAATAATGGCGCAATGCAGGTAAATAATGCAATACAGCAGTTGAATTCGGTTACACAGCAAAATGCAACATCTGCGGAACTTATGTCGGGAAATGCCGATAATCTCTCCAGTCAGGCAGAACAATTAAAAGATATTATTTCGTTTTTTCAAACAGATGGAACCGGAAGAAGGAGAAATTAAGTGCTAAAATAATCCGAATTTCTATTCATACTTTATCGACATAACCGGGTTTTGACTAGCCGCTTTAAATGCCTGATAACTTACTGTTAGCATGGCTATGAAGAAGGCTAATGCTGCAGCCACAATAAATTCCGTTGGTTTTAAGCTTATCCTGTACGCAAAATTATTAAGCCACATTTCCATTGTGTACCAGGCTATAGGCATAGCTATAACTGTAGCAACTGCCACCCAGCGAAAATATTGTTTTAAAAATAGCCACACGATTGATTGAACGGATGCGCCCATGGTTTTCCGAATTCCAATTTCCTTAGTTTTCTGCTCGGCAGTGTAAAGCGATAAACCAAAAAGTCCCAAGCAGGATATAAAGATGGCAAGGACAGCAAAATATTTAAATATAACACTCATCCGTTTCTCAGCAGTATAGAGGTTATTCAATTCGGTATCTAAAAATCGGGCAAAATAGGGTTGTTCTGTGGAGTATTTTTTATAAACCTTTTCAATATGTTTCAAATAGTGTTCCTGATTGCCGGGACCAATTCTTACAAACGAAACATAGCATTCCTTAGGAAGGAAAACTAAAATTAAAGGTTCTATCTTCCGGTGAACCGATTTAAAGTGAAAATCGTTTACGACTCCAATAATGTTCAGCCGATAAGGTCCATACGTTATAAACTTTCCAACGGCAGATTCCTTTTCGCTGATAATACGGGCAGCAGTTTGGTTAATTACTACCGAAGTAGTGTCGTTCATCATTTCGGATGTATAAAATCTACCTTCAGCCATTGTTAATCTTAATGCTTTTTGATAATCTTCGTCCACCATTACCATGTGCATCAGCACGTTTTCGGTGCTGCTTTTTCCTTCCCAATTCCAACCAGCGGTTGAATTCCCAATGTAAGTGGGAACCTGATTGGACGATGAAACCGCTTGGATGCCAGGTTCTGCCAGAAGTTCCTGTTTAAAAGCCTGCATATGCGATTTAATTTCATTTCCGTAATAAAAGTAAACCAGGTTTTCGCGGTCATACCCCAATTTCTTGCTTTGGATATAGTGTAATTGCGAGGCTATAACCAGCGTACCAATTATTAAAATGATTGAAATAGCAAACTGGCCCGTCACTAATACTTTGCGAAATATAGCGGCGCCTTTACCGGACCGAAAAGTACCTTTTAAAACTTTTAAAGGATTAAAAGAAGATAAAAAGAATGCCGGATAACTCCCCGCCACAATTCCGGTTATTAATACAATTCCCAGGGTACTTTTCAAATGGTTGTAAGAAAAGTAATCAATAGCTAGCTCTTTCGCCGTTAAGTTATTGAACATAGGTAATAGCGATTCAACAATCACCATAGCAATAATGTCGGCTAAAAGCACCATTAAAACAGATTCTGCCAAAAACTGGAGGATGAGTCGGCTTCGTCTTGCACCTGTTATTTTTCGCATTCCAACTTCCCTGGCCCGCTTTACAGATTGAGCGGTCGACAGATTCATAAAGTTTATACAAGCAATAAGCAAGATGAAAATAGCTACAAGTGAAAGTGTCCTGACATATCGTATGTCACCCTGAGATCCAATTTCTGCGGTAAACTTACCAGAGGAGAATAAATGTATTTCCCCAATATGCTGTGCATATATATCTGTTTTCCCTCCTCCTTTGTTGTTTCGGGTGATCAAATCCTTGATTTTTTTGTTGAAAGATTTAATAGCTGTATTCTGAGCCAGAAGAATGTAGGTCCAGTAAGAATTATTGCCCCACTCTTCGAGGTTTTCTCCGACCGATTTTAAATAGAGGAACGGAATAATAGATTTTACCTGGTAATGTGAATTCTTTGGAAATTCTTTCATAATTCCCGTTACCACGAATTCCTTTTTATCTATCGTAATTGTTTTCCCTAGCGCATCTTCTTTTCCGAAGTATTTAGAGGCAAGTGCTTCTGTAAAGATTACAGATTGCGGATCTGTCAAAATTTTTGCTTTGTCTCCCTTAATCAATTCCACCGAAAACATGTTGAGAAAGTCGGGATCGACAAGCGAAAATTCTTCGGTAATTAATTTATCCCCTTGCTTAACCGTGTACCAATTGGAAGCAAACCGGCTGGATTTTTTAACTTCCGGGTACTCTTCCTTTATTTTGGCAGAGAGAGGTGCGGGAGTTACTGCTACCGGAAACACTTCCCCTCCGGCATAAAATTGGTTTTCGACCACCCTATAAAGGTTTTTATAGTTGGTGTTAAACTTGTCATAATTTAATTCGTCGGTTACCCAGAGCATTATTAAAACAAAGGTTGCTATACCAATGGCTATCCCCGAAATATTGATGAGGGTAAACGACCAGTTGCGCCGTATTATTCGAAAAGCGATGTTAAAATAGGTCCGTATCATTGAATTTGAGTTTTTTAAGTCTTTCAAGTGCAATGCCAATATAATTATATCAATGCAAATCAACAGAATAGATGTTCCATATATTGAAATAAAATGGAATGATTGTTTACTTTCTATACAATGAGCGTTTATTTAGTATACATTTTGATTCCAGTAATCTCAATTTATTTATTTTTACTTCTCTAAATCAATATCCTCATGCATAAAAAAATCGGTAAAATCCTTATAGTCGACGATAATGAGGGGTTGCTAAAGTCGCTTCGCTATTCTCTGAAAATTGAATTTGAACAAGTGGACGGCATCCGTTCTCCTAATCAGTTGCCAACTGCTTTACGGGAACAGTTTTATGACGTTGTGCTGTTGGACATGAACTTTCAGGCAGGAAAAAATACAGGGAACGAAGGTTTATTCTGGTTGAAGGAAATTCTTGCAATTGATAGCGATATGGCAGTTATTATGATAACCGCTTATGGCGATGTGGAATTAGCTGTCAAAGCTATACGTCTCGGGGCAATCGATTTTGTCCTTAAACCCTGGAACCTCGAAAAACTGATATCCACGCTGTATGCCGGACTTAAATACCGGCAATCGCGTTTGGAAGTAAATCAATTAAAACAGAAACAGAAAATATTAGGAGAAGATGCAGCAAAGCCGTTCCTGAATATACTGGGACAATCTCCTGCCATGATCAACCTCTTTCAAACCATTGATAAAGTTGCGGCCACTGATGCGAATGTATTGATTGTTGGCGAAAATGGAACGGGAAAAGAGTTGGTTGCAAGGGAAATACATCGTAAATCGTTGCGAAATAAGGGGATCTTTATAGGAGTGGACCTCGCTTCCTTAAGTGAATCGCTTTTTGAAGGAGAGTTGTTTGGCCATGCAAAAGGAGCTTTTACCGATGCCAAAGAGGAGAGGGCAGGCCGATTTGAATCTGCCAATGGCGGAACATTGTTTCTGGACGAGATTGGAAACCTGACCATGTCGCTTCAGGGAAAAATTCTTACAACCCTTCAAAACAGAACTGTAAACCGGTTGGGATCCAATCAACCGGTAAATCTGGATATACGGCTTATCTCGGCCACCAACAAAGATTTAAAGCAATTGGTTGGCGACGGGGTTTTTCGGGAAGATTTGCTTTACCGTATCAATACCATCCAAATTACACTTCCTCCTTTAAGGGATCGGCTTGAGGATATTTTATTGCTGGCAGAACACTTTTTGCAGTTATATAGCCGTAAATACAACAAACCAGGCATTAAACTAACTGCATCAGCTGCCGATAAATTAAAAAAATATTCATGGCCGGGGAATGTGCGTGAACTTCAGCATGCCATTGAGCGGGCATTGATTTTAACCGATAACCAAAACCTGAAAGACAGCGATTTTTTATTTGAATCTGCTAAAACAGAATTAAAGTTGTCCGATTCACTGAATCTCGAAGAAATGGAGCGGATTACAGTAGAGAAAGCTTTAAGTAAGAGTAGAGGAAATCTGACTCTTGCAGCCAAGGAATTAGGAATTACCCGAAAAACATTGTACAGCAAAATCGAAAAATATGGTTTATAATAGATTTTATCTGGGTATTTGGCTTCGGGTAATCTTTCTTACTGGCACCATTTTTATATTTTGCTGGGTACTAATGAATACCAGCAGGTTTTATACCATGTTGCTCCTGGCCGGTATCATATTGGTGCAGGTTTGGGAATTGGTGCATTATCAAAACAAAACTAACCTCTATTTATCCAGGTTCCTTATAAATTTAAGGGAACAGAATTTATCATTTCGTCTGAATCTAAACCAGGAAGGTTCGTCTTTCAGAGACCTTACCAATATTCTTACCGAAATACAGGCAATTGTGGCAAAAGCCAATCTGGAAAAAGAAAAGCAATTTCATTATCTCAACTATGTCGTATCGAATCTGGACGTGGGGGTAATAACATTTTATTCCACTGGGAAAGTAGAACTTTGCAACGAAACAGCTTTGAAAATGCTAGGATACAGAAGTATCTCCCAACTAAGGGATCTAAATAGCATTTACGAAGGTTTGGGCGATTTTGTATTGTCACTTCGGGGAGGACAGCATGCCTTATTTCGGATTAATCAGGGAAACAAGGTAAACAACCTTTCGTTTCGGTGTGGCGAATTTCGCATTGGCACCATTGATATGAAACTGGTTTCGTTTCAGGATATTCATAGCGAACTTGAAGAGCAGGAATTGGATTCGTGGCAAAAGCTGATCAGGGTTTTAACGCACGAGATTATGAATTCCATAACCCCGGTAAATACGCTGGCACAGGCGCTCATTCGGCAGTTACGAACAGGGAATGAAATAGTTGATATTAAAGATATTGATCAGGAAATGCTCGCGGAATTAATAACCGGATTGGAAATGATCGAAGAACGCGGCACCGGTGTTTTGGAATTTGTGGAAAAATTCCGTTCGCTTACCCGCATGCCACTTCCCCAGTTTATAATTATTGGGATTGATGAGATTATAGAGAAACTGCTTCGGTTGTTTCGTCCGGAACTAACCGGGAAAGATATAAAAGCGAATTACATACTCCTGATAAAAGACTTAACTATTCTGGCTGATGAAAAACTTTTATTCCAATCGCTGATTAACCTGTTGAAGAATGCCATGGAAGCGATAGGCAACCGTTCGGATAAGGAGATAATTATTTCTGCGGGAATAAACGAAAGCAACCGGACTTTTATCAGTATAACCGATAATGGGGATGGTATTTTGGCGGACGATATGGACAAAGTATTTGTCCCATTTTTTACTACGAAAGAGAATGGGTCCGGTATTGGCCTAAGCTTCGCGAGACAGGTTATGCGTTTGCATAAAGGAAGCATTCATCTTGAATCGGAATCTGAAAAAGGAACTACCGTTTATTTGATGTTTTAATAGGTTTGCAATTGATAGCTGAAAGCTGAGGGTATTCAAAGTATAAAGTATAAGCAATGGGGCGACGACCTATACTATTTCCGCTTGATCGGAATCCAAAATTCTTCTTCCGAATCGGGATCTTCATTTTTATATTTTTCTCCCATTACTGCAAAATGAGGCCTGGTGTCTAATATAAAATCGGAGTTTGGTAACCAGGTACCCAAAATATAACGGTATGTTTCTGGTCCGGCACTGGCTGGACCTTTGTGGATGAAAACCGCATAAAGTCCAATGGGCATGGTAAGGGTTTCCATCTCCTCAGGAATGGAATTAAAATCAGTAACTTCTACAGCGGCCCATTTATCAAATTCTGCTGCAGGATTGAAATTGTCAAAATAGAACGGCTTGTATACTTCGATTGAATATAGTTCCAAACCGACGGTATTTTTAATCTCCCTCCGCCGGGGCATAAAACTCCGCCATAACTCCCCAGTTTTGTTTTCGGTAAAAGACATGTTAACTCGCTTCCCAATTAGTTTCTTTTCAGTTAACGTTTCAATTCTTGGTTGCATTTCTATGATTTTAGTTGGAGGATTAATTATAATGGATCTTTCTCTTCAAATACGGACTTTACATTATTGCTTCAACGCGGCTTTCGTGAAAATATATTCCGGAATGGATTGGTCAAAAAGGATACTGGTGATTTTGAACTCAGTGCCCTTTCCATCTTTTAGCATGTCTTTGTAAGTGGTTGTATAAGGGAACCAACGACCCTGAGCATTCTTAATATCTTTAAATTCCATCTTTTTAAGTAACTGGCCGCTTTTGGCATAGAGTTCCTGCTTAAGTGGAACATAACGTGCTGTATCCACCCACATTTTTTGTGAATGATAGGCGACATTTTCCACTTTGGCAGTAAGTTGAATAACCCATGTATTTCGCCCTTCAATAATTTCCCGGTCAATAAGTTTCTCCATGTATAAATCCTGCAACTTTCTATCGTCCATCATATCTTCGTACGATAAGTCGGAACCCATTACCGATTGCCTTAGCATATTCCCCGAAATTTGAATGGTACGATCGGTAGAGGGCGAATAAATCCATAACTGACCTTCCAGTTTAAGCATCTTCGTTCCCTTTTCGCTTGCTGGAGAAAGGTATTCGGTAAAGGACTTTTTGGTGCCTTCTGCCCATGATTTAGATACAACAATGCGACTATTTCGCTTTCCATTAATAGTCATGGTTGATTCAAGAATCCGGTTTTTAGAAGACATATTTTTGTCCACTTTTTCTAAAACCTTAATTGCTGATTGGCCCAATAAATTAAAGGACAACAATGTTATGACGAGAACCAAGCTTATTTTCATATTTACGATTTTTATGATTTTTAGACGATCATATGTTATTATTAATAATGGCATCTTTTATACCTCGAAAGCATTCTTGTTGACTTTTTCAAATTTGTCAGGTAGTCTGATAATTTAAACTTCTAGTTCCTTAAACAAACTCGCAGTTTTTCGTTTATAGATTCTTATTCCCGCCAGGGCACTGCCCAGCACCATGGATAATACCCCTGGAATAAACCCAATATAAATGGCGGAGGGTGTTATTGAAGCTCTGGCAACAGCCGGCATCATCAAGGTAGAGTTTTTCATCATTCCGCTAATATCCAATCCTTTTTCCTGTAAAATATACGAAAATAATAATCCAATAGCAGTGCCTATCATTGTACCAATTAATCCAACAAAAACTCCTTCAAAAATAATTGTTTTATAAATATGGTTTTTGCCTTCACCCAAAGCCAGCCGTACGCCAAATTCATTGAAGCGACGCAAGCTCCCTAATAAACCGGCATTCCATAAAACCACTGACATTGCAAAAACAAATACAAAAATAAAGATACTGCTCATCGTTTCTGAGATATTCAATAAATCGGCCATTCCTTCCTGCTGCTTAAAAGTGATCATTTCAGGGGCAAATTCATCCATCGAAGAGGCATACTTTTTATTGAAAGAAGCAGCAATATTATTGGCAATTTCATCATTATATTTTCCGGTGTTAAAAAAGCCAAGTATTTCACTGGCAGCATCCTCCATTTGCAAGGCTAATTGGGCATCGGAAATATCTATGATAATGGCTCCCCGATCGATTGCACTTGAGCCAAAACGAACTATGCCAGATACACTAAAGTTGCGGAATACCATGCTTCCGTCCATACTTGTCCCAAACAACGTAAATTCTTCGCCAGGTTTGATGTTGAATTTTTGGGCTAAATCAATGGATAGTAATGCTTCAGAGGACTTGGCCGGAATTTTCCCCGAAACCAGCGCTTCTGAAATATTAAACCGGTCTGCCTCATTTGATCCGGAAGAAAACAAATCGATAGCCCACCCGGTCACAGGCCCTTGCGCCCGGGTTTCGCCTATAGAATCAGGAAAATCGATTAAAGCTCCGAATCGTGTTCGATGTACCCAATCAAAATCAGGATTTGATAGCTTCAACTCTTTTGTGAGTTTATTTACACCTATAATAGCCAAATCAATAGGCATTTGACTGGCTTCTTTTGCATAGGCTCGAGTGTTTATTTTCACATGCCCGTTGTTAAAATTAGCATTCATCGTAAGGGATTCGACCATGATGCCATTTATCCAACAATGAAGGATTACCGTAAACATTGCGCCAATGCTAACCACAATAATGGGTAAAACACTTCTACCTCTATCGCGGATGACTCCTTTAAATAAAAATTTTATCATGATATTTTGCCTTTTAAAGCGTCTGTTGGATTTAATTTCGATATTCTTCGGGTAGGAAAATAGCTCACTATTGTTGCAGAAATAACAACCAGCAAAATAGTTGATAGTATCAGTCCTATGCTAAATGAAGGGAAAATCCTGTCTCCTATTGTAATGCCATATGAATCCATTGTTTTAGGCAATGGAATGCCTTTGATTTGCAGGTAACCTAAAATAGGTATTCCATAAAGAGAGCCGAGCAGAATTGCTAAAATGCTATGGGCACTTCCTTCTATGGTAAATATCCAAATTACTTTCCAGCGGGTCATCCCCAGGGCAATATAGGTTCCAATTTCTTTCTGCCGCCTGAAAATTGATAAAACCTGCGTATCAAATATGGCCAGCAATGCAATAATCAATAACAAGCCATATATTAATACCGATCCTGCTTTTTTGGATTCAATAATATCGTCAATTTCTTTCAAAAGAAAATGAGTGTCTTTATATATCCAGAGATCAATATTACCAGCAGTATATGTTTTGTCAACTACAAATAAAGTTGCTTCGTTTTCAAAACCTGTCATTTGCTGAAGCTGCGATATTGGTATCCAGATGTTTCCATTGTCGATGGTGGAGACATTTGAAGAAAATACATCCACTACTTGTATCTCTTTTGCATCAAAGGTTCCATTTTTATCGCGCCAACGTAAAAGGACATTGTCCCCTTTTTTTAGTTTAGCAGCAAATGCCATGCGTTTTCCTATAACCGCCGGAATAATAGAACCTGCAGTATCCAACGATTTGGAAGGTATTTTTATAATTTGCTGGGCAGGGGAAATTCCCTTCAGCAGAATATTTTGCATGCGTCCCTGGGGGAAAATTGTAGCTTGCGTAATTAAAACAGGGGTTAGCTGATCAGAAGAAATTAATTTTTGGATGTTACCTGAAACCGGGGCATGGGCATCCTGTAAGCTGTAATGATCATAAGGATCGTAGGTGGGATGCCAGAGTTGTCCATTGCCAATTTCCCAATCTTTGGTATCGATGTACGCTTGTTTATTCCATCCGTCTAAATATCCGTTGTAAAATATTATGACAACAAAGGCAAAAGACAAGACAGAAACATTCAGCCAGGTTCTCAGCCCTGCGCCGAATAAATTCCGGAAAGCCAGTTTAAATGCTACCATGACTATTCGTTTTTAGCATGATTAACAAATTCATCTTTTTCAATCTCACCATCTTTTAATGAAATAATACGGTCGAGATATTGCATTACCTTTTCATCGTGCGTGGCAAAAATGAAAGTTGTTTTTAGTTCTTTGTTCAATCGTTTCATGGTTTGAACAATATGATGGGAGTTTTTTGCATCGAGGTTTGCGGATGGCTCGTCGGCAAGCACAATTTGGGGGCGTTTCACCATTGCCCTGGCGATAGCAACCCTTTGGCATTCCCCTCCTGAAAGTTGCGAAGGTTTTGATTTCACTTTATCGGTTAAGCCAACCCAATCCAATGCCTCCATAACAGCTATTTTCCTTTCTGCAAATGTTTTTTTCTGGAGCAAAAGAGCAAATTCAACATTTTCAAAAACCGTATAAACCGGCAACAAGTTATAGGTTTGAAAAATAAAGCCAATGTTTAAATTTCGCAGCATAGCGGCCTGTTTATGAGAGAGGGTTGAAATGGATTTGCCGAGAACTTCGGCAGTTCCATCGGATGGAATGTCGAGTGACCCAATAATATTTAGGAGTGTTGTTTTACCAGAACCACTTGGTCCCACTAGTCCTGTAAACTCCCCTTCGGCAATGGAAAGGTTAATATTTTTTAAGGCTAAAAACTCGCCATTTCCAACTTTAAAACGTTTGGAGAGGTTGGAAATTGAAATTAGCGAACGATTTTCCATACACTATTTTTTAATGGTTAAACACAAACATGATTTGAAAACCGGGACCGGCAAATGCACTACCAGTATTCCCCTGTTGTGGTAAGCTGTATTTATCGGGATTCCAGTATGCCATGAGATAAAATGTGAGATGTTGAAATCTGTGATTCCAATTGACGAAATTATAAACATCCCTGTTTTTCCAGTCGTAGTAAACAATTGTACTTATATTATCAACAATACCCATGGGGTAATTGAGCGAAAGACCCGAAAACAGGATGTTGTTTTTAAAGGCAAAAGGACTTTCGTCGCTCGAGAAAAATAATTGCTCAAAAACGACATTAATACCATTTCCAATGCCAAAAGTGTAATCCGTTCCCACGTTGAATATCTCTTGATTAGTAAGGGAACCAATGTTTTTACCTTTATTTATCCAGGTACCTTCAAACCACAAACCAGCCTTCGTATCAAAGCGCCCATCTATCCCAATTCTGTTTTCGGAAATTTTGGTAAAAGAAGGGATTGCATTTCCCAGGTTACGGGAATCAACTTCCCTGAAATGATACGATAGCGCCATTTCTCCTTTGGACACCGGATGCTGATACCTGCCACCAAATTCAGGAACATTTCGGCTTGTTTTTCCAATATCCCATGGACGTGCATTATTATTTCCATATAACCCCCAAAGCCAGAGATTGGCATTGTTTAAAAAGTAGTAGCGGCCCAACATTCCCCAAACACCATTGGTAAGTTTTAACGGATCACGCGGATCTATCTGGTCGAACCACATCAATGGGCGTAGCATAGATGCCGAACCGAAATTAATTTTTTGTAAACCGAAACGCAACTCAAACTGGCGGGAAGAATAACGCACCCATAAACGATATGGATTAATGCTTCCATCGGTATTTATGGTATCGAATGGGAGCGAAGCAATGGAGCCAACAATATTGGCAGCTCCTTCAAAATCGATTTGTTTATTGTTTTGAAATTTTATGGAATAGTTGATCGAGGGAATATAGCGTCCTCCAAGTTGTGCATGGGGCGAATGGTTGAAGTTTGATTGTCCCCATGACGAAAGCTGTCCAAAAAATACCAGCGTATCACGCCTGGAATTTAATGTATCCTGTGCTACCGTGGTGTTGAACTTGCTCCACATGATTAGTAATAGTAATGCACAACTAAAACGGTTCATTTCAATTATTTATGAGGTGCTATTCCATACATAAACAAATTAGCCACTTCCATGATGATATCCTGCGGATTATCATATAATTTTAAAACCTTAGGGTCATTTAAAATTTCGATAACTCGCTGCGCCATGTAAAGAATAATTTCGGGTTTAAAATCGTTACGAAAAATCCCTTGCTGCTGTGCTAACCTAAAATCCTGAATAACATTTTGCCATACTTCCTCTGTTTTTTGAATGACATAATTATTCAATTCAGGTTCCTTGCTCGAATAAAAATCCATCAAAAATTCCTGGCTAATATTGTTCGTGCCTTCGAACTTTAACAATATTATTTTTTTTATCTTTTCATCTGGAGAAACCGAGGAATTTAAGATTTGTTTAAAGTTGTCATTCCCCTCCTTAACAGCGCCGTCAAATACTGCTTTGGCAAGTTCCGTTTTGTTTGAATAGAATCTGTAAAAAGTCATTTTACTGATAACAGCTTTTGCACATATTTCTTCGATGGAGACCCTTTTGAATCCATGCTTCCAAAATAATTCCTTTGCAGCAGCGAGAATGATTTCGGCTTTTGATGGTTTGGCATTTTTCATAAAAATATAAATTACTTTTCGGACACAAATATACGATTTATAGTATATAATACAAATATAGTAACATAAATTAGAATAAATATCACAATAACACATTTAATCTACTTTAATCATCTATAATACAGATTGTAAAAAGGATAGGTAAATGACGATTTTTAATCGGGTTTTAATTGTTGGCGCTAATTAAATTTTGTCAAGCTTATTGTATTTTTATATTTGGCAAATATTTCACCAATACACAAAGAACCAGCATACACTTTTTTATGTTTGCTGGCTCTCGAAATACAAAATTATCGAGAATTAAAGCAATCGTTGAATTTTCGACTCCACTTTTATTATTTTGCCCTTTCTTTCAATTACTAATTTACGGGGTTCACCGGGATTTCCCCTAAGTGCATCCATTACAACACCCATCGAATTGCCCTTAACCTGCAAGCTGTCAACCTGAATTAGCTTGTCACCGGTATTTATTCCTTCCACCACTGATATGTTATCTTTTTTCACTATTCCGATAATGGTATAGCTGCTATCGCGTTCGGGAGAAATGGCAAGACCAACAATATCCATATCATTGAAATGATTTAAAGATCCCTTCTCAAAATAAATTGTACTATTGGGGTAATCGAATTCAACCCGAAAGGATTTTAAAGCATTTGCACCTAAAAAACCAACTACAGGCCAAATAGTTTTTTGTGAATACCATTCTCCCAATGATTTTCCTGATGCTGATGGATTTGGAGGAACGCCAACCATACCAACATTATCGAGCTGCACACTTCCTAATTTGATTAAGGGGAACCGGGTAACTATAAAATCATTCTCGTTGGGAGGCCACCAGCCCCACATATTTGCATACCCGGAGGTGCCAAGTACACTTGGTAAAAGAGGGGCTTGATTAATAAAATGATTTATAATACTATCGGAAGTATACGAATAGGATGCACCTATATCGATAGCAAAGGTAAGACTATCTGTTCCAATAATCGCAAACATTTCAATGACTCCGGTTTCGGGATGGATCGCGGCCATGGATTTTACACCTTGATGTACAATACTACCAGGCGCACCAATGGTAAATTGCTGCTTGGGATAATCAAAAACCACCTGGTATTTTTTTAGAATAGTAGCTGGCAGGTTTGCATCGATGTGCAAAGCATTGTAAATCCAATAAGGCTCTGTAGTTATGGTAGGAAAAATATTCGCAGTATTAAGCCTCATTTCGCCAATTCGTAGACCAATATTCGATGCGTTATCAGAATTATTTTCTGTCTCGCTTCCATTATTGGATTTATCTGTGGAAATACCTAAATCTTTTGCCAGCGAACTGCTGATAAAAAAACGGGCGCTGCCATTATCAACCCAAATTCGAACTTTCCGCCAGGAGCTGTCTTTTCGTTGCATTTCTCCTTCAACAATCATTCGGTTGTGATCGAGTTTAAACGGAACTGTTACGCTGCTTTTTTTCTCCTGACAAGCTACCAGAAGCAAAAGGCAAACTGATAGGGTAAAAACAAATGATCTTATCATGATTTTAGAGTTAGTAGAGTTGAAATAATAGTTAGTGCTTTACCCTTTAAAATAAAAATAAAGGTATCATTATTTAAGGAATGCGGAAATCAAAATATTCCAGTTTCAATGAAACCAGGCAGTCAAATGAGAGACCAATCGCTTCAAAACAGTTTTCCGCAAATCTATTTATAATCATTGCTGTAGCCATAATGTGCCGTAAATATATATTCAGCATCAGGAATGTTGGTTATTTTGGCCATCGATTGAATTGCGGTTTTTGTATCGGTATTAAAAAAATCATTAAACGGTTCAATCTTACCAGCTTTCAAACTTAATGCATCACCTGTAAATAAATACTTATTGTTTATTAAGTAACACATGGAACCGAAGGTATGTCCCGTTGTTAAAATCCCTTTGATTTGAGTAGTACCAATTGTTATGATTTGCTGATCATCCAGCAGCGAATATTCTTTCGCATCAATTTTATTTCCAAAAAACAGGAATCGATATTTTCTGCCAATAAGTAGTTGCTCTTCCTGCCTCGAAAGATAGACTGTGGCATTTTTGAATAATTTGAGCGCTGCCACATGGTCACCATCCGTATGGGTTAGTAATACTGCAATTACCTTTTCGGGGTCGATGGTTAGTTTTTTTAGCTCATTGGCAACTGTATCCAAATTATTTCCCGCATCAATAGCAATATAGGATTCACCATCTTTTACCAGGTATAGGTTTGAAAATGAATCCTTAATGGCAAATATGCCAGCAACTATTTCCTTTGTTTCCGCCGGACTCATTTTTTTAATCTCCGATTTGGCTTTTATACCATATCCAACAAAGAAAAGCACGAATGCAAGTAGAATTATTCCAATTCCCAGTAAAATTCGAATGAGGATCTTTTTCATAAGTTTTTATTTAGGTTTAATAATCTTTGAAAAGTATAATTACAACAGACCCAGCTATCATTATAGCGGTGCCGATTAATTTTTTGCGGATTTCCTGTTCTTTAAAAAGCCTATGTCCAAGCAGAACGCTTACGATGGTCGATAGTTGAAAGAGTGATAGTGCGTATCCTACAGGCATATGACCAAAGGTATAATTAGTAGCATACTGCATGGTTCCGATGCAGACAACAAGCAGGGCATATTTAAGTATATGGGATAGGGTTACTTTCCTTAACTCCTTTATTAAATCTAACCGATAAATAAACAAGAGTAATAACGAAAAAAGTGCACCAAACCAGCACCAACTTACAAAAGCCAATGTAGCAGAAGAAACGAGTATTACCTTCTTGATAAATACAGCTTCGATTGCGGTGAGAATCATTGCCCATAAGCGATACTGTATTTCCTTTTTCCTAAGTAATGCCCAGGTAAACTTTTCGGGAGTGGTATCCAAAACAAAATAGCTTCCATAAATGATGAACACTACACCAATAAGTCCCCAGAAATTTGGTATTTCGCCCAGTAAAAAAATGGCAACGATAATACCCACCACCGATTTATACGAATTGATAGGGCCAAGTACCGAAAGATCCCCTTTTTGCAATGCCTTTACCAAAAAACCGTTTCCCAATGCTCCGGCAGTTCCTCCCCAAACAGAATAAATCCAGAATTGCCGGGATAATTCCTGCCATTGTACACCAATCACCAGAAACATACAAAAGACGGACAACAACAAATAGGTCAGGAAATTTACCAATAATGGGTGGTTATTCTTTGCAGTGAGTTGTTTTTGAAAAACGTTTGCAAATGGATTGGAAAGAATCCGCAGTAATACAGCCAGTGAGGTTAGCAGGGTCTCTATCATAGCATATTGGCTATTTGCTGAGTAATACAGCAGGGTAGAGGTCCCTTGGTTTTTATGATATGGAATAAACTATAAAGCTTTACCATCTCAGCAATTTGAAAGGTAGTACCGATACTATTCATATTTTAATGGTATCTATTTCTTTCGTTAATCGATCTGTTGCCGACAATGTCACTATTAATTTTTGATAATGTAAAATATAATAAAACTCTACTTCCGGTGCTTGATCCATTGTTTTTAACCTATTCTATAATATCAGGCACTTCAATCTCTAAATCTCCGGTTCCTTTTGTAAAAGTAATATCTAAAAGCACCATGCAATCCTTTTTTGAATCAGTCAAATTCGCAACTGCGCCATCCATATGCATTATATTTTTCAAATCGCACTGCAGCTCATATACCCTGCATTCTTCCATCTCAAGCGAGAGGCCCAGGGATAAGTCCGAAAACCGCTGAAAATGTAATACAGTTGCATGTTTGCCCACTATTGCCGATATATCGCTCATTGCTTTTATTCGCTCTTCACTACTAATCCCCGACCAACAAAACCTGTTCATATATTTTATATCGTGCTATATCCAGCTTGTTTGTTTTTGATATATCGCCAGTTGGTTCATTCCAAAATGATAGTTAGCTCCTTGTTCTGCAAATAAAAGTAAGTTGTTTTAAAACAAAATGCAAGGAGAAAAGACGGGTGACACTAGAAAAATACGGTTGTTGGTATTATTTGTATGAGTTACCTGTTATTTACAGTGCATTGATTTATAGATGGAATACTAAAACATAGTACGGTTATTTTTTGTGATTTTTGATATCAAATTGTATTTTTGATTTTGGAATTTTTTGAACTGCCCTGTCAACAAAATGTATATCGTCTGCTAATATTTGCTATCTGATTTTATCAATTGAATTGTGGTTAAATGCTTTTAATTTTTTTTGCATGAAATCGACACTTACAATTTTTCTGCTCTTACTTTCCTTAAAACTAGCTTCGGTTCCTTATTTTGGGAAAATAATGAAATTTAAGCAGCCCGATGGTACTTTTGTAGATGTGAAGTTATATGGTGATGAATATTATATTCGTGCCGAGGGGTTAAATAATTACACCCTGATTCGGGATAAAACGACCCAGTGGATTTGCTACGCAGTGCTTTCGGCTGACAGTTCAGAATTGATTTCTTCTGGAAATATATACTATGGAAAGCTCGGGGTTAGTTCTTCATTAAAAAGCAATCTGGCTATCCCAATGCATATTGACATTCCTGATAAATGGAGAGAGAAGGAAACTTCTGACAAAAAACGTTTACTAAATAAGAATTTACCTTCGGAAAATACTAGTGTGCAAAGTCCCTCATCGATTTCGGGTCAAATAAATGGGTTATGCATTGTGGTCGATTTTTCGGATGAGCCTAGCACTGTGCCTATTTCGGAATTTAACGATTTTTGCAATAAACTGGATTATAACAACTATGGAAATAATGGCTCTCTTCGGAAATACTACGCAGACATTTCAGGAGGATTAGTTGATTATCAAAATGTTGTATTTGGATATTACCGGGCACCCCTTACTTTTAAAGAGTATGATAAAATGCCTCAATCGGAAGGCGTACCAAAAATTCTTGGGTGGGCACTAAATAAGCTGAATACGGAAGGTTTTGATTTTTCTACCCTGTCAGTTAATCCCGATGGTAGTATCGTTGCCATTAACCTGATGTATACCGGTACCCCTAAAGATTGGTCCCAGGGACTTTGGTGGCATCAGGGGTATTATCCTGATTTTTCTGCTGATGGGGTGCATTCCGGAGCGTATAATTGTTCTCCTGCTAATGCTCCGCTTTTTTTAGCCACGGCAGCTCATGAAAATGGTCATATGCTTGCAAAATGGCCTGACACCTATAAATATACAACCACCAATGGCCCTGATGGAATTGGCACTTTCGACCTGATGTGTTATTATGGGGATGAGTTTAATCCTGTTCCTCCAAATCCCCTTTTCAGAACCAATGCCGGGTGGGGAAAAGTGGTAGATATAACCAATTTTAATGGCCTCATTTCGGATGTTGCCAATTCCTTAACCTGCTATAAATACCAGATAAACAATAGCGAAGAATTCTTCCTTATTGAAAGTCGAAAAAAAACAGGACGGAGTGCAGCAATAAATGATGAAGGTCTTACAATTTGGCATGTTGATGAGGCAGGCGATAATCAGTCCAAACATCACCAGATATATCTGGAACATGCCAATAACAATATAGAAGATCATAAGCAAGCATGTTTTCATGATGGTTTTAACAATGAATTCAGTGCCACTTCTGTTCCAGGCTCAAAATATTACAATGGCGACCCAAGTGGGCTTCAGGTAAAAAATATAAGTGTAATAAATAATACAATGACATATAAAGTGGGTGTTGTCAACACTGTTCCGGCTTTGCAGCTATCCTTCAAAAATTTATCGGGCGACAGTAATGGCAATGGTTTTCTTGAACCTGGCGAATCAGGATATATTAATGTTTTAGCAGGAAACGGAGGTCAGGTCAGTACAGGAAATACAACAGTAACATGCTCTCCCATAGGAAGAGCCTTAGAGTACCTTTCGATAAATACACCAACTGCAAATGCTGGGATCATAAAAGTGCAACAAACAGCTACTGTTGCCCATAAAATCACTATTCGGCCAGAGACTCCAATTGGTACCCTAATCGATTTGAAATTTACTATTTCCGATGGAACCTATTCAACTTATTTTACAAGGACTTTTATTGTGGGACAACAAATACTGATGGATAATCAGAATATATCGACCTGTTCGGCAATGTTTTATGATAAAGGTGGTGCATTTTCGAATTATGAAAACATGAAGGATTATGTTACAACCATTTCCTCTTCTTCGGCAAATACTCCGGTAAAGGTAAAGTTCATTATGTTTGACCTTGAAGCTGATTCCAATTGTATTTTCGATTACCTGAAAATTTATAACGGAGGTTCAATAAATTCACCTTTAATTGGAATGTATTGTGGAACCAATTCTCCTGGAACGATAACTTCCACCGATCCAAGTGGTAAACTCACCTTTCAGTTTCATTCCGATGTTGGTTGGAGGTCTCCCGGATGGATTGCCACGGTTTCCTGTGTTAATGCAAATTCTATTTCACAAAATAGTATTTCCAAAATGGTTAATATATTTCCCAATCCATCAAATGGATTTATTAAGATTGAAATAAAGGATGGCATAAACACTGAAATTTTTATTACGGATCTTTTGGGTAAGGAATTGTATCGCTCGGTTTCTTCTGCTTATAATCAATTATCAATTAATTTTACGGATAAGCCCAATGGTGTATATTTAATACATTTAAAAACAAAGAATTCTGTTTGGTTTGAAAAAATTATTATTGAAAAATAGAGAATCCTGGGTCAATTAATTCAAAATTTAGGGCAAGTTTAATTAAAAAGGTAGTTAAGTTCGACTCCGTAATTGAAATTATAAAGTTTATAAACCCGCTGTATCGGTCTTATAGAGCGTGATACCCTTAACCCAAACAGCACATGATCTTTCCACTTGCGTATTATTGGAAATTTTAAACTACCAATCCAGGAAATATCGATGGTTTGAAACTCACCGGCATGTGGAGTTCCCAATCGGCTTGTCAGGTGGTTTGCATGCAGGGTAGAAGAAATCATTTTGCCAAAAGCCAATCCGCCTTCGAAGGAGAAGATTTTTTTATTGAGCCTGACTTTATATCCGGCCAAAACTGGTAGTTCAATGTAGTTGAGATATATTGTTTCGAACGACCGCGTACCAAATTGACTAATAAATTCGTAAATACTGCCTTTATTACTGTATCGCATTTCGAGCGTGGAATAAAGGTTTTTGGAAAATTCACGCTTTACAAATAAACCGGCAGAAATACCTAATGTGCCCGATATTTCAATTGTTTCAGAAGAAGTATTCCAGAATTTATCGGTATTCCCCTGAAACTCTATTCCATTCAGGTTAAATAATATACCTCCAATAAATTTATGTTCTTGTGCAATTAAACAACATGGTATGGTTATTAACCAAAGCACCAATGAATTTCGAAGTGTGAAGTGAAAATTCATTTTTTTAACCAATTTTACAGTAATAAATTGTCCAGGTCAGCAACAATTGGTTAACGCAAAAATGAAGATTGAATTATTCTAAATCAATCTCAACAAGATATTATTAGACCTATATGTATCTGAAATAACATTTAAAAATTTAATAGTTATAAGCTGTGCTGCTATATGACTTCCAACAATATATGAATTATGGTTTAAACTTAAACTTGGTCATATGCTTTTGCTAAAATGGATTTAGCTGCATAATTTGCCATCGAAAAACAACCCTGAATTAGAAAACCTCCTGTAGGAGCATCCCAATTGAGCATTTCGCCAATAGTATATATCCAGGGATATTTTTTTAATGAAAAATCATCGTTTACTTCGCCAGGATTTATGCCGCCAACGGTCGAAATAGCTTCTTCAATTGGTCGAAGTGAGTTGGTGGGTATCGCCAGTTTTTTTATGCTACCAACGAACTCCGAAACCGAAATGAAATTTTCCTTATTGGAAAATGCTTTAATCAAGGCTAGCTGCACTGTATTTAAATTGAATATTTTGTCGTAATCCTTTGTAGTAACAAATTTCCCTTTCGTTTTATGTAAGAGCTGTTTCAGAGTATTTGATGGTTTAAAATCGATATACACAGTTGCATTTGCATTACTGTTCAACATGTTTCGTATGGACGGCACCAGCGGATAAACAGCGCTGCCTTCCATTCCGTAATCAGTAATGAGCGTTTCGCCCATCGCTTCAGAATCGTTGGTAAACAGTCTTATATTTTTTATCGGCTTTCCTGCATGGCTCTTTTTGAAAGCTTCCGGCCAGCTAATATTAACACCGCAATTTGACGATTGAAAAGGGGAAGTCGCAATACCCATCGAATCAAAAATCGTCCGCCACGAGCCGTCTGAGCCTGTAATGGGCCAAGAGGCTCCTCCCAAAGCAAATAGTATATAGTCGGCTTTAAGCTCAATTTCTTTGTCCGGATTCCTAAGAGTAATTTTTTTATTACTATCAAACCCAATAAATTCGTGTTGCAGGTGAAACTGAACGCCCTTATTTATAAGCCTGGTTTTTATCTTGTTCAGCACATCAATTGGTCGGATTCCTTTGTTTGGAAAAACTCTGCCACTGGAACCAATAAAAGTAGGAATCCCAATCTCTAAAAACCACTGCCTGAGAGCCAAAGTATCGAAACACGATAATGCATTATTCATGAGCCCAGGAGGGGAGTATTTACTGGTTAATTCATCTCCTTGTGCACTATTAGTCAGGTTAAACCCACCTTTACCAGCAACTAGAAATTTCTGTCCCGCATTTTTCTCTTTGTCAAAGATATTTACAATATGATCATTACTAAGTATGTCAGCTGCCATTAAACCAGCTGGTCCGCCTCCGATAATAATTATATGTTTCCTTTGCATGTGCAATTTTAACAATTTTTACAATGCACGAAAGGTTATTGGAGAAGAATATATGACAGTTGTTTGAAGAGGGGTTTAAGATTCAGATGATGTGCCATGCCGGTTGAATGTTAAAAACTGATGGTTGTATTCAGAGAACCCAGGCTATCCCTGCCGGGCATTTGCTGACCAATTAAAATAGGCAATTCATTTTTTTGAATAGGTTGTTCACATCTAAAGAGTAGTTTTTGTTTGAAAATGTCACACTATTTTTTTGCAATTATAAATTTAACAATGGTATCGCTGATGTGGTTTTCATTCGATAAGCAATTCAGAAACTCTTCCTTGATTTTGCGAAATACATCTTCCCCCACATATTCCCGAAACTTAAACATTCTGTTGAACCGGCATTCCCAGGCTTTTAATATTTCCGGTTCTGCTGGCCCGCAGAATGTTAACTCCTTATCTTGTTTATCTTCTTCATACTCAACAGAAAGTCCAGCATTTATTAAAAAGTCTTTTATACAGCTTCCCATTTCAAAATCATACATATTTTTCCTCCGTTGACGCTTGTAGTATTTCGTAAAAGTCTCAGAGGTAAATTTACTTAATGGTTTATGTGCATATAATCCACTCATTTCAACAATGGCGATCCATCCATTGGGTTTTAATACGGTTAGCCAGTTGTTTAAAACTGGAGTGAAGTTAGGGAAATAAGCTGCTGTAAAACTTGTCCAAATACCATCCGCGATTGGCAAACCAAGATTTTCTATCGACCCGAGATCTGACAATTGATACAAGATATTATTGTCATAATTTGAATCTATTGCAAATTGCAACAGTTCCGGATTATTATCAACGCCAATAACCTGCGATGCTTTTTGGGCGAACAATTTTGTAACAGTTCCAATGCTGCATCCAAAATCGAAGATAGTATCACTATTTTCGATACGCAATTCCTTCAGGTAGGAATTCCAGTTGCGCCAGGTACTTTGGTTGCTGTATTCTTTGGCTAATGACATTATTATAGGTTATTATCATTTCCCAAATAAAATATCTTCCCCGAAAAATAAGATGTATTCATAGGATTTTTCCACTATCTTTTATTTGCGGGGCTTTCTGATAATATCAATATATGCAGGAATTGTTTTATCAATGTCGTTTAATCAATAATGAATATCTTACCCCAAGGTCGGGTTTATAGATTCTCATTGGGTAAGACCCTCGTGGAACTAGGCGGGGCATATTATCAAGCGGTTGAATGTTTTCAAAAATATCGGGATGAAGTTTACTATCCGGGAAATTGTTTTCGGAAATTTCAGGGTTAAGGAAAAATTTATCTTTTAACATTCTTTGGCATAATTCTTTGTAAACTAGAGTGTCAACCCTGAGGCTGAATTGGTTTTTATTAGTATCAAATAAAAAAATTCCAGTGGTTGTGTCCATCTTAAAATGCCTATCCAATTGAGAAAATGTTGGCAAAAAAAACAGGCATATCACTATTGAAAATACTACTGTCTTTTTCATAATTGATAACTATTAGATGTTTAAATTTCAGAAAATTATGGTTCTTAATTTCGCATTTAAAATTATTAGGTTTTGAAGTTTTTTCCAAATTTAAAATAAGTCAGATTCTAGTATATGTTAAATTATCACGCCACAAAATTCAGCTACTAACATTTATGGGTTAGTTATAGTGGAGCATGAATAAAATTGGCATATTCTGTAACAATAAAACAAAAAACATTTCAGCAGAAGATATATTTTAAATTTCTGCTGAAATGTCTTCGAAAAATTATTCGTATTTTAAAGATTCAACCGGATTTCGAAGCGCTACTTTTAAAGTTTGGTAAGAAATAGTTGCCAAAGCGAAGGCAAACGAAATGCTAGCCCCAAGAATAAATGGCCAGGGGACAATATCCACTTTAAATGCAAAGTTTTCTAGCCAGTTTTTTACAGCAAAATAGGCGAGGGGACAGGCAATTATATTCGCTATTAATACCCATTTTCCAAATTGCCCTGAAATAAGTCGGGTAATATTGAGCAAACTGGCTCCGTGCGTTTTTCTGATTCCAATTTCTTTTGTTCGTTGCAGTGAGAAAAAATTCACCAGTCCAAGTAATCCTAAACAAGCAATAAATATCCCAAAAATTGTGAAGTATCCTAATAACTTACCTGTCCGCTGCTCAACCATGTATTGGGCTTCGTATGTTTGATCAAGGAATTTATATTCGAATGGAAAACCAGGATTATGTTTTTGGGTTACATTTTCGAGTGCTGAAAGCTGGTTTTTTATATTTCCAGGATTAAATTTCACAAAAATCATCGTTACCATGGGACGCAGAAATAAAATCATCGGAGAAATTGGCTTGGAAAGGTGTGCAATATTAAAATCTTTCACCACACCAACTATAGTTCCTTTTTTCTCATTTACAGTTAAGGTAGATCCTATTGGATTTTTCAATCCCATTCTTTTGACTGCGGTTTCGTTTACTATATAGGACGATTCCTGATCGCCGGGGAAATCCGGTGAATATCCCCTTCCTGACAGTAATTGAATATTGAATGTTTTCATTAAATCATAATCTCCGAATAGTAAGGCAAACCCGACCGATTCATCGGGTTTTTTCCCTTCCCACGTTACCCCGCTTTCCTGATTCCGAATACTAATGGGTAAATCGGAGGCAAGGCAAACACTGTTTATTGCAGGATTTGCAAGCAATTCGTTTTTAAAGGCATCGTAATTGGGGAAAAGTGCCCCCCTCCGGAGAAAATACACTATCCTTTCCTTATCCAGTCCAACCTTTTTCTCAATCATATATTGAGATTGCATCCACACAAAAATGCTCGAAACGGTTAAAAAAACAACAATGGTAAATTGAAATATCACCAATCCCTTTCTGAAGGCAGCTCCTTGCTTTCCGCTCGAAACTGTTCCTTTAAGCACTTTTACCGGTTGAAAGGATGAAAGAAAAAAAGCAGGATATATTCCAGAAATAAATCCCGTGACCAGGATGAATCCCACTAGTAAAATATATAGAATTGGGTTACTGTAATCAAGAGAAAGTTGTTTCCCCGAGAAATCATTAAAAAAGGGTAAAGCAAATTCTACCAAAATCATCCCTAAAATATTAGCAATTAAAACCATAAATACCGATTCGCCCAAAAACTGACGAACCAATTGATATTTGCCCGAACCAACCACTTTTCTGATTCCTACTTCTTTCGATCGTTTTGTGGCGCGCGCGGTGGAAAGATTCATAAAGTTGATACAGGCAATTAACAATATGAATATGGCAATAATTGAAAAAATGGTAACATATTTGGCATCACCAGCATTTCGAACCATAATATCAAATTCAAAACTGGTTGAGTATAAATGTATTCTGGTTAACGGTTGAAGTCCTAAAATAAATGCCGAGTTGGGGTTCTTAACTTTATGAATATTTTTAATTTTCTTCTCGAAGCTGGCCACATTTACCTTGGGATCCAGATTAATATAAGCATTCATCATCAGGTAATCCCAATTAGCATCAATGTTTTGACCAATCCTTCGGAATAAGCTCATGGGAACAACAAATTCGATATTCACGTGCGTATTTTTTGGAAAATCGGCAAAAACCCCTGTAACTTTCAGATCGAACTGGTTATCCAGTTTCATCAGCTTTCCTATTGGATCTTCCTTACCAAAATATTTGGCTGCAAGTGACGAGCTAAGCATTATCGAAAATGGCTCATTAAAAGCAGTACGCGAATCGCCCCTCAAAAACGGAATTTCGAATATTTCAAATAAGGTTGAATCGGCAATAAAACCATTGGTTTCATACGATCCTTCATCCTTCTCCTTTCTCAGTAGCACATCCGAATTGGTCAGCAAATTAAATGATACCAGTCTGGCAAAACTTTTAATTTCAGGAAACTGATCTTTTAAAGGGATTGCTATCCCTGGTGCAATTAATCCACCTTGTCTTTCGGTATCTTCTCCTTTTATAGTGGTAACTATTCGATAAATATTTCGGGAATTCGGAAAGCTGGTGTCAAAGCTATTTTCATCTATTACCCAAAGGGCAATAATGATAAATGTGGCCATACCAATAGCCAATCCAAAGATATTGATCATGGAGAACGTTAAGTTTCTCCTCATGTTTCGCAAGGTGATTTGAAGGTAATTTCTGAACATAACTGTCGAAATATTTAGTTAAAATACAAAAAACAACAGCATTCCATATCCTAATAATATGCCGTGTATGATAAAACGCAGATTATGAGAATGATTTGCATGTTTATTTTTTATTGAAAGTTATTTTTGTGTGTAATTATTTTACATTTGTGTATAAAAAGGTAACATTATGACAGCTAAAACAAAGGGAAAAATACTGATAGCCGACGATAACGATGGTATTTTGAAAACATTAAAGTTTACGCTTAGAAATGAGTTTGATGAAATACTAACAATTCGAAATCCTAACCTGATTTTATCGGCCCTGAAACAGAACGAAATAGATGTTGTACTTCTGGATATGAATTTTAATGCCGGTACGAATTCCGGAAACGAAGGAATTTTCTGGTTAGGCGAAATCCTGAAAGCAAACCCTGATATAGCAGTTGTTATGATAACCGCTTATGCAGAAGTAGATCTTGCCGTTAAGGCCATAAAACTAGGCGCCATGGATTTTGTTGTTAAACCCTGGAACGATGAAAAATTAATGACTACCCTACAAACAGCCAAAAAGTTAACTTTTTCGAAAAAGGAACTCCAGAACCTGCAACAAAAGCAAAAAACAATTAAGGAAGAAATAAATAAACCCGAGATTAAGCTCATTTACCGGAGCTCTAGCATGAAAAACGTGATGGATGTTGTAACGAAAGTTGCTTTAACCGATGCTAATATTTTATTGTTCGGCGAAAATGGAACCGGAAAGGAATTAATCGCAAGAGAAATTCATAATAATTCGAAACGGAAAGGAGAAATATTTTCTGGTGTTGACTTAGGCTCCATAAGCGAAACGCTTTTTGAAAGCGAACTTTTTGGGCATGTCAAAGGTGCCTATACCGATGCCAAAGCCGATAGAATGGGGCGCTTTGAGGCAGCTTCCGGAGGGACACTTTTTTTGGATGAGATCAGTAATCTGAATTTCTCTCTACAATCGAAATTATTATCTGCTTTGCAAAACAGGCAGATAATTCGCCTGGGAAGTACTCAGCCGGTTGCAGTAAATGTTCGGCTGATTTCAGCTACCAATCGTTCCATACAAAAAATGATTTCGGATAGTCTTTTTCGCGAAGATCTATTATACCGAATTAATACCATTCAAATAGAAGTTCCGCCTTTACGGGAACGTGGAGATGATATTGTATTGCTAGCGGAGCATTTTCTAAGATTATATGGTCGAAAATACGATAAGCCCTCCTTAAAACTTAATTCCCAAACTGCCAATAAACTCTTAAATTATTCTTGGCCGGGGAATGTCAGGGAATTGCAGCATACCGTTGAAAAAGCGGTAATTTTAAGTGATGGGGCAATTATTACCGAAAACGACCTCTTTTTTAACATGGGCAATGTTGCCAATACTCCTGTTGCCGATTTATTTAACCTGGAGGAAATCGAAAAAATTGCCGTTAAAAATGCCATTGAAAAATGCCGGGGAAATCTTTCCAATGCTTCGGAACTATTAGGAATATCAAGAAAAACACTTTACAATAAAATCGAAAAGTATGGCCTTTAACCGTTTTTTTTCTGTGCTTGTTTACCGGGTAATCCTAATGCTGATAACCTGTTTAGCATTTGCTTTTATAGTTTTAAGCAGGCAATATTGGTTTACAGCCTTTGGGCTGATTATCCTTTTAATATTACAAGTTTATAGAATTATTGTATATCTCAATAAATCAAATCAATATATAACCAAGTATGTGAATTATCTTCGGGAAGAAAATACGAATTTTCAAATCCCGGCGCATTACAAAAAACCTCCTTTCGACAAACTTATTCAATCGCTTGAAGAAACCGGTTTATTTGTTAAAAAGGCAATGATGCAAAAGGAGTATCACTATCATTATCTTCAATATATCATCAATACGGTAGGGGTAGGGCTGATTGTTTTCGATAATACCGGTAAAGTAGATTTGGTAAATCCTAAAGCAAAGCGATTGTTAAATATCAGTAATATAACTCAAATTAAGTACCTGAATTCTATTTTTGAAGGATTTGAACACCTGCTCTTTTCCATAAAACCAGAAGAAGATAGGGTTCAAAAGACTATTGTAGGCAGCCAAATCCATATTTTCTCATTTAAAGCCACCGAATTCAAACTTTCGGATCAACATTTTAAGATGGTGGCTTTTCAGGATATCATGAACGAACTGGATCAGAAAGAACTGGAGTCATGGCAAACGCTGATACGAGTATTATCGCACGAATTAATGAATACTATCACTCCGGTAAATTCTTTAACCCGTTCTCTGGTAAATATGTACCGAAAAAATGAGGGTAACCTCTCTTCGGAAGAAATAGCAAAGGACACGCGCGACGGGCTGGAATTAATATCCGAAAGGGTTACCGACCTGCTAAATTTAGTGGAAAACTATAAAAAACTCTCCCGAATTCCAGTTCCAAATTTCAAGCAATACGACATTTATGAGTTGACATTTCGGATTGTTTCGTTGCTGCAACCAGAAGCCAGGGAGAAAAATATAAATTTAAAACTACATAAGTTTGAAGGCGATTCTATTATTGTGGCCGATGAACAAATGATTTCACAGGTATTGGTTAATATTATCCGAAACGCGATGGAAGCTGTCCTGGAGGTGGATAATAAAAATATTGAAATCAATTTTTCGAAAGTAAATGACCACATTGAAATTCATATTACCGACTATGGATTTGGAATAAATTCGGATGAAATCAATAAAATTTTTATTCCATTTTATACTACCAAAGAAAAGGGATCCGGAATTGGATTGAGCTTAAGCCGTCAAATTATGAGATTGCATAAGGGTTCAGTCAGGGTTGTTTCTAAGCCTGAAGAGTTCACTTCGTTTATTGTTTCCTTTTAATTTTTTTGTTCTTACACAACAATGATGTTTAAAATGTCTTAATAAATAATCGGTCTAAAAAGCGGTGCAGTGCTTCAACTTCAACCAGAAAATTGAAAGTCAGTTAATTGTCACATTGAGCAGAGTCGAAATGAGCTAATTAACTGACTTTATAAACAGCCTCTTTTGCAGACTTTTTAGCCGTTTTTCATAATCTTATTTTTTAACTGGTTTTACCTTTGTAGTATAAGTATATTCCTGTGGCATAACCCTGTATTTATCAAGCACCGAAATGGCAGTACAACCTACTCCGCTTGTTTGGTAATCAAAATTAAAGGTATAGTCATCGGTCTTCTGGAGCTGGTATGGGTAGCGAGCTCTCGTTAAATGTTCGGTTGAGTATGGTTGAACACTGAAATTAAAAAGTTCGTCACCGCTAAATTGTAAGCCAATTCCATCGGTAGTTTCGAATTTTACCCAGCGGTTATCACAACGATTTCCGTAATCCTGTGGAATAAGGTATTTTTCTTCCATACCCTGCACTGTATTTTTGTAAATCCCTATTTTAGCCCCTGTTTTACGGTCGGGATAATTTTCGAACGGCCCCCTTCCATACCAGTTTACAAGGCTAAGGCTGCGATCTAAAATCCATTGTGTACCAACTTTGGGTAGCCACATCGGCATAAATCCCTGAGGGGTAACAGTATGTTGAATATTCATTTCTCCACTTCCTTCAATGGTATAGAGATAGTGGTTGTCGAATGCTGTCGAATAATTAATCCCTTCGGCATGATCGTTCACATCTATTATTATCGATGTTTCACTTTGTGAAACTGAAAAATTATCAAGTTTAAATTTTAAATTTTCAATGCCATAGGTATACCAACCACCTGCCGGAAAATCGCCCATACCCGGCTGACGGTTCGTTAAGTTCGAGCGCCAGGTTGCCCACTGGTCAATGTCGTTTGCAAGTGGGGCACGCCATACATTTAATTTTGGACCGTCTTTCACTAATTCTTTTCCCTGAACTTTTATGGATACAAGTTTACCGGAAGTTTTGCTGAAAGCATATTCAAAATCAGTTCCGGCAATGGTTACGAATTCTGAAGTCTCTTGGAACATTGGTTTTGAAACTTTTGTGAGGGCATGCATGGAGGTTGCCTTTTTCCAGGGAAGTTCCAGCTGGTCCCAGGCCATTTCATGACCCAAAGAAGCCCATGACGTGTTTTCTTTTAAACAGAACGAAACGAGTATTCTGTATTCTGCATCGGCTTCCAATTCTGGCTTCTTAAACGGGATTTTTAATGTTGTTTTTTGTTGTGGAGCCAAATCAATTTTCAAATCCCCCTTCTGAATAATTTTGTCGTTGGCCAATAGTTCCCAGGTGGCTTTAACATCATTCAAATTGGTGAAATGAAAACGGCTCCAAACCTTTACAGTGCCATCTTCGGGATTTACCAATTCAACCTTAACCGGTTGTGCCGATTTTTTTATTTGGTACATCTCGGGCTGTGGTGTTCTGTCGGGCCAAATAGTACCATACGTGCGTCCACCAATCCCCATGCTGAAGAAGTCACCTTTTTCCAGCACATCATCCAATTCTAGCCACAGAGCTGCTTCGTTTTTCAACGTGGTAGGGGGATTTATAAGGTCTTCTACTGATATGACTTTATTAAAAACCGACACCCTGTCGAAGATGGAGTTGCTGGTATTACCAGGGTATTCCTGGCCTTCAATGTCCGAAATGTGTCCAATGGCCACCGGAAATGGTTTGTTCGCAATAGCTCCGGTATGAGCTTTTGTTCCAATCTTTTTACCGTCAATATAGATCGATAAATTGGAACCATCATATATCCCGGCCACATGGTGCCAGGCATTTTCCCAATTTTGAGGCAATATACTGCGCAAACTAACTTTCCAACTTTTCGGCATTCCTCCCCAAAATGAGAGGGATGGGGA